>Ga0265295_1000901_pt1 | contig 56203 bp, 47 predicted proteins | sample Munlansysbiofilm_FD_192503 | JGI IMG/M metagenome (GOLD analysis project Ga0265295, IMG submission 192503) | Leachate microbial communities from a municipal landfill in Southern Ontario, Canada - Methane capture system biofilm | ecosystem: Engineered > Solid waste > Landfill > Unclassified ... | reverse complement strand
ATCTTTAGGCGTTTGAAGCCGATGGTTGGGAGAAGTGGAAAAATTTTAATTGGCGATGTAGTGGAAACATTTCTCCTGACTATCGGTGGCAACTTTTAGACTGACGCTAACAAAATCCGTGCCTACTCATTATTGACAGCAGACTCGGGAAAAGCACACAGGAAGAGTTTCTCGAACAGCTTATCCACCAACATCCAACCTATCCAATACTTGTTTGTTTGGACCATACCCTGAAGCTACCAGAACAGGCAGAAAAGATATTGACATTGCATAGCACCCCAAGAGCCAAGCTCGATTGGGACACCCTATTCGAACATCTCGACCGTTTGGAAAGCGCAGAAACTGCCGAAGAAGAAGAACCATCGTACCACCTTAGTGGCTTGGTAGGCGAAAGTGACAGCATCAGGGCGGTACGAAAGCAACTGAAGCAATATGCACAAAACTCCTGTTCCATCCATCTCTTTGGTGAGACAGGGACCGGCAAAGAGCTTGCAGCCAACTATCTGCATACCATGAAATTTCCTCATCGCAACATCGTAGCCGTCAATTGTTCGCTGCTTTCGGGAGCATTGGGCAACTCAATGTTCTTCGGACACACAAAAGGTGCTTTCACCGATGGGAAAACTGAACTGAAAGGATTTGCCCATGAGGCAAACCAGTCAACGCTCTTTCTTGATGAAGTGGAGAATCTTTCCCTCCAATTCCAAGCTGACCTCTTGAGACTCATCGAGACGGGGCACTATCGGCACTATGGGGATACGCAGGTTCATACCTCGCATTTCCGCTTGGTGACCGCATCGAACGAGAAGCTCCATGACCTCATCAAGGACCGGTCAATGCGAAAGGACTTCTTCTATAGAATAACCGATGTCTCCCTTACGCTTCCCCCATTGCGGGAGCACACAGAAGATATTCCGCTTCTTTGCTCCTACTATCTCAATCATAATGCTCCTGGGAAAATTCTCTCGGATAAGAATCTGCACCTGCTGGACAAACACCACTGGCCAGGCAACGTGAGGGAACTGTTTTCCACCCTGAGGCGAGCTCTTCTCCGTTGCCAGGATTCAGAAGTGATTTCCATCCTATCCGAGGATATTTCCCTACCCTGAACAGTGGCCTGAGCAATCGCTGCAGCATCCTGAGCAGGCAGAGACATACGCTTTGCCTGCCTTGATGCGCTGCCTTCTTCTCACACCCTTCACTGCCCTGTACACAACAAAGAAGATGGCAGACAGTCCTATTACATAGTTGATCATACTTCCTCCTACCACACCAGCATTCCAAGCAGATTGATCAGAAGCGCCACCACATAGGCTGTCCCCATCTGTATCGCAATGGCACCAGAGGTTCGCTTCCAACTCTTCAGTTCTCGTTTCATTGCCCCGACTGCTGCAAAGCAGGGCATGCAAAGCAAGTTGAAGACCATATATGCAAGCGCTGCTCCCTTTGTGGGTATATCAGTATGGATGCTGCTCAGCGCCTTCTCATCCGAGCCTTCCATTAGTATCGACTCTGCATAGATGTCAAAGGCTGTTTCGCTGTCATATACACCATCGGCAAATCCCAAATCACTCAGTTCATCTGAGTCCATTGCCGAGAAATACTCTTGCAGATACACATCATTCACGTCCTCGGTATAGAGCTGTGCAAGCGTAACGACCACCATCTCCTTGGCAATCCATCCAGTGGCAATCCCTACGGTCGGCCGCCACTCCCCAAACCCAAGAGGCTTGAAAATTGGGGCAACCGTATTGCCCAGCGAGGCAAGCAAGGAGTCATTCATATCCGAAAGCACGGTACCCTGCTCTGTTCGGTGTTCTGCCGTAAAGGAAGAGAAGCTGAAGTTGGAGAGAGCCCAGATGAGGATGGTGGCAACAAGAATGACCGTACCTGCTTTCTGCACAAATCCCTTTACCTTCTCATACCCGTGAATCCATACCGACCGAAGCGTGGGTAGACGATACTGGGGCAGTTCCATCAGGAAGTTGGATACCTGGCCCTTGTAGGCAATTCGGTTGATCACCAAGGAAACAAGAATGGAGACAAGAAGACTGATCATATAAAGGGAGAAGAGCACCACAGTCTTGTTTCCGTCTGCAAAGAAGAGAGAAACAAACATGATGAAAATCGGGAGCTTCGCCCCACAAGGCATGAAGCCGCACAGAAGCGTGGTAATCCTTCTGTCCTTCTCACTGTCCAGCGTTCTTGTCGCCATGATTGCAGGAACCGAACACCCGAACCCCATCAGCAAGGGAATGAAGGAACGACCCGATAAGCCAAAACGACGGAAGATGCGATCCATGACAAAGGCAACGCGAGCCATATAGCCGCTGTCTTCAAGAAAGCTCATCAATAGGTAGAGCACCAGAATCAAGGGAAGGAAGCCGATGATTGCACCCAAACCTTCAAGCACTCCATCCACAACCAAGCTGTATGCCCAGTCGGCAGCACCCAAGGAGAGCAAAAGAGAGGCAATGAAATCGGTGAGCGAGCCCCAGAGGAACTCAACCAAGGAAGCCAAGGCAATACCCGGGCTGCTCAGGCCGGGTATGAAGAGGAAGTTCTCGCTGAAGGTGGCAGCAAACAAGAGATACATGACCAAAGCGAATACAGGGAGGGCAAGGAACCGATGAGTGAGAATCTTGTCCAGCTTGTCACTGCGGGTTTCAGATACACCGCCGTCAGCACTTACTTGCCTTGTAACCGCCTTCTCCACCAAGGTTGTAATGAAGGAGTACCTTCGGTCGGCAAGCGTATCCTCATCCACACTCCCCGAGAGCGAGTAGAGAGGCAGCTTCTTGGGTCGTCTGTCTGTGCTGATGGTATGCTTGACCTCACGCATGACATCATCCAGTCCCTTTCCCTTTCTGGCCTCAATAGGAACAACCGCAACCCCGAGCTCCGCTTCGAGACGCTTGCAATCTATGCGATCTCCCTTCTCGCGTACCTCATCCATCATATTGACGGCAAGAACGGTGGGAACACCAGTTTCGAGAATCTGGAGTGCGAGATAGAGATTTCGCTCCAGACTTGTCCCATCGAGGACATCAATGACGCAAGCAGGCTTCTCCTCTACGATGTAGGTACGGGTAATGATTTCCTCAGCACTGTAGGGATTGAGCGAGTACGTTCCCGGAAGGTCGAGGACGGCAAGAGAGGCATCTTTGGTGTACGTCCCCTCTTTCTTATCAACGGTTACACCCGGCCAGTTCCCGACATGCTGTCGAGATCCAGTAAGGGCATTGAATACGGTGGTCTTGCCGGAGTTTGGATTGCCGGCAAGGGCAATGGTAGTGGACATGGGTGCTCCTTCATATAGTTATATATTGCTAACTATTTGGTTAAAAATTTTTACAGCTTCTCAATCTCAATGAGAGCAGCGTCATGCCGTCTCAAACTGAGATTATACCCACGAAGAAAGAGATCCAACGGATCACCAAGTGGGGCCACTTTGATCAACTGTATCTCCACCTTCGGGGTGATACCCATATCCAGGATGCGCTGGCGCATCGCTCCTTGGGTGCGAATCGTGAGCACCCTCGCCCTTTCTCCAGGGCGCAACTCTCCTAGTGTCATAGTGATTATCTCCTCGTATTGCTACGCTGTTATGCTACATCAATCCGGTGTGCCAACCCTCGATTGAGAGCAAGACGCACACCTTTGACAGAGAGAATGAGCCCTTCCTTGGTATTCCCCATAATGTGAACACTCTGGCCGGTCACAAAACCGAGATCCATCAGATGGCGTTTGAGCTCTTCATCTGCATGAAGACTCACAATCCTTCGTGTTTCACCAACCTGGGCATAGGGAAGCGGCATACAAGTCCTCCGTTGTTAGCTATATCTAACTTACGAGTCTGTTATACCCTTCCTCTTTGTCTCTTGTCAAGAACTTTTCTGATTACCAATCAATCTCGCAACGATTACGTCCCGCTTGCTTGGCACAATACAGGGCTTTGTCTGCACGTTTGAGTGCTTCTTGCTCATTCTTATCAGTTTCACGGAAGGTGGAGATACCAACGGAAATAGTAAGGGAGAAGGAAGCTCCCTCTTCAGAAACATCCACAGTCCGTGCAGTCTCCAGCAAGGCAGTGGAAATACGCTCAATGTCCTTCTCTCCAGCCTTGCTGCAAATGACCAAAAACTCATCACCACCCAACCGAAACAATGCATCTGTGCTGCATACAACCTGCTTCAAGGAGCGACAGAGCTGAACCAAGGTCCTATCGCCGATATCATGGCCATAGGTATCATTGATATGCTTGAAGTGATCAATGTCAAAGAAAGCCAGCAGCACAGGCGTATGATCTTGCTTGAACTGGAAGTACGCATCCTTGAGTACCGATTGCCCGTAACGACGGTTGCCGATACCGGTAAGTGTATCCTGATTGGCTTGCAGCTGCAGGGCCTGGGTATCTCTTTTGCTCTTGAGTTTCTCGATGAGCATGAGCAACACGGAATTGAAGACAAAAAGCCCAAGTACCAGGAAGATGAACAAAGGAACGGTTTGGCGCAGAATGACCGAACTCTGATAGTTGGTCTCATCAACATAGGCGGACAGATCATCGATGTGGATACCCCTGGCTACAATCCAATTGTAGTCCTTGTAGAGTTTGGCATAGGTGAGTTTCTCTGATATCTCCTTACTGTCCTTCTTCTGGAAGTAATAGGTGGAGAACAACTCCCCGTTCTGCAATATTCCCTCAAGCTCGGTCTTGTACGGAGTATTGCCCTTGATGTCGGTCATGCTGGTGGAAAGCAAGGTTCCGACCGTATCACGCAGGTTGGGATGAATCCTTCGGATGGCATATCCATCACCGCCTTCCCAGTTGATTACCTCGTTGACCCAGATGTAGGAGTTCTCCGAGTAGACAGAACCAAAGATCTCTTCAGCGATGAAGGCCTTTACTTCATCCTCAACCACCGTTTGGGGAATGCCAAGAAAGAGTGTGTAGGGAGGATATGAACGAATGCTATGGATGGGATAGTCGGCCAGAATAGCGTCCACCACCTCAACCGGCGCTGCATCATCAGCAACCAAACCATGAGTGTCCAGAATAAGCTGTCCGGTCTTCTTCTCCCACAAAAGGGCTACCCAGTCTGCATTGGTTGCATTGGAAAAATATGATTGTGTTCTCCCAATGAATGTATCTCCGGCCTTATACGCACTGTCAAGAATGGTGAGCTTATGGATAAGCTCTTGCATATATCGGGAGGAAGCAAGCGTTCGTTGTGTATCGATGCGTTTGATCTGGTTCTGAACCGAATCATACAGAAATTGCCGCTTCAGCTGTTCAATGCTTTTCGATGTCTGTGTCTTATATACCGACTCAATACGATAGACCATTGCCAAGCTAAGAGACAGCAGCAATAGGGCGGAGATGAGGATCAGAGTAGAACCAGTAGTCCAAAACCTATGCTTCATGTACGCCTCTTGCTTTGCAAGCATACCATACGTTCAAGGTATGAGCAATGTGAGAAGTTGGACTGACGGTTATCCACAAGTTAATCTTGCAACAAACTCGCTCTTGGTCATTAAAAAAATTATAGCTAAGTATCGCTACTAGGTAACTTACAGGGTATTGCTGATTCGAGTTTTGCTTGTGGATAACTTGTTGACAACTCGTTTGCAGAGTGTTAATGCAACACTGTCCCAATCCATATGAAAGCGAATGAATCTTATATAAAAATTCAATTGAAGTTGTGAAGTAAGAATTGGCTTATATTATTTATATGTATGAAGTTGTCATTCTATGCCAATACGTCCAGATACCACCTGCAACACAGTGAAACTTCTCCCATCCAACCCATGCACAATCCCTGTGTACAAGGGGTTGTGGATAACTTGTGGATAACTTTGGGATAGGGTTGTGGACAACAGCGTGAACTCTTGGAAAAACAGGGAATTAGGTAAGCCGCTCAATGTCCAGCCCAAGGGCCTGCAACTTGCCGCAAAGGTCCTCATATCCCCGCTCGATCTGATAAATATTCTCGATGGTACTTTGCCCCTGAGCACAAACCGCAGCAATGACAAGTGCCATTCCGGCACGAACATCTGGACTGCTCACCTGTGATCCGATCAGCTGGCTTGGCCCGTTGACCACAGCCCGATGGGGATCGCACAAAATGATGTCAGCTCCCATGCGAATAAGCCAATCGACAAAATACATTCTCGATTCAAACATCTTCTCATGGATGAGGATGGAACCCTCCATCTGGGTCGCACAGACGGTGATGATGCTCAAAAGGTCTGCAGGAAATCCTGGCCAAGGGGCATCATCGATCTTTGCCGTATGGCCCCCCACCTCCTTGCAGAGGATTCTCTTCTGTTTTCGGGGAACAAGAATGGATGAGGGACCATCCTCAACAAACCGGATTCCGATCCGCTCAAACCCCAGCCTGATCATCCTCAGATGCTCATGCTCCACTTCCTTGATGAGCACCTGACCACCACTTGCCCCTGCAAGCCCAATGAACGAGCCGGCCTCCATGTAATCGCTGCCGATCTTGAATGAGCAGCCATGCAAATGCTTCTTTCCCCTGACCAGAAGGCGGTTCGAGCCTATGCCTTCGATGGAGGAGCCCATACATGTGAGCAGGTTGCAAAGGTCTTGCACATGCGGCTCGCTTGCTGCATTGCAGATGATGCTCTCTCCCTCGGCAAGGCTTGCCGCCATCAGCACGTTTTCCGTGGCCGTCACCGAAGCTTCATCCAGGAATATATCGCCGCCCTTGAGCCGGCTTTGATTCGCCTTGATGTGAATCTCCCCTTCTTCGGAGATGCTGCAAGCCGAACCAAGAGCCCCTAACCCAAGGAAATGGGTATCCAATCTCCTGAGCCCGATGACGTCGCCTCCTGGGGGAGTGAGACGAACCTCCTCATTGGTTGCCAAAAGGGGTCCCAGCAGAAGAATGGAGCCACGAACCGCTTCGACAAGCGAACGCTTGAGCGAACCGCTTCTACTGCCACTGGTGATGGTATAGGTATGGGCATCTTCCTGCACAACCGTAGAACCGAGGCTCTTGAGAAGCTGGATCATGACAAGAACATCCTCGATATCCGGTACATTTTCCAAGCGAACCGGTTCATCGGTAAGCAAGGTCGCAGCAAGACAGGGAAGGGCACTATTCTTGTTGCCTCCCACCCTTACCTCTCCACTGGCAGCTTTCCCTCCGAGAATCTGATACGACGCCATGATGCCCTCCCATCCCATCCTACCCTTGCCCCTTCACTTTCGCAAGGTCCTTGTTGAATTCTCCCCTCTGTCAATGGTAGAATGAAGCTACATGAAACGGCAGGAACACAGGGTCTATGGAATCGGGAATCCACTCATTGACATCATCGTAAGTGTCGAGGAGCAGGACATCACAGAGCAGGGAATCCATAAGGGGACGATGGCACTCATCTCCAAGGACCGGATGGAAGAACTGTTGCAACTGAGCAAGGAACGCCAAACCTCCTACTCCTGTGGGGGCAGTTGTCCGAATACCATCATCGCACTCGCCTCGCTCGGTGTTGATGCAACCCTAGCAGGAAAAGTCGGGAATGACGAGAATGGAGTCATTTACCGAACCAGGCTGAAAGAACTCGGCGTTCATGATGAACTGGTGGCCACCGATGAGGAAATGACCGGTTCAACTGTCATCCTCATCACCCCTGACAGCGAACGCAGCATGAACACCTTCTTGGGTGCGAACCGTCTTTATGCTGCGGAGGATGTGGTGGAAGAAACGGTAGCCCAAGCAGATTTTTTCCATTTTACCGGTTACATGTGGGACACCCAGAGTCAGCAAGCTGCCATCATGAAAGCGCTGGAAATAGCAAAAAGCAATCAGACCGTCGTATCCTTCGATCTTGCCGATCCTTTTGCAGTAGGACGATACCGAGAGCCATTCATCAAACTGATAACCGAGTATTGCGATATTGTCTTCGCCAACCGAGAAGAAGCACGGATCCTCTTTGACAACTACGACCCGTATGAGTGTTGCCGCTCCATGGGAAAACTCTGCAGAACAGCCATCGTGAAAAATGGGAAGAAAGGATCCTTCATCAGCCATGAAGGCAAGATCATCTCCATCCCGGTGAAAGGCCCGGTGGTCCCTGTCGATACCACGGGAGCTGGCGATGTCTATGCTGCAGGTTTTCTTTACGGACAATACCACCAGTACAGCATTGAGGAGTCTGGCATCATCGCATCCATCCTTGCCGGAGAAATCATCACGCAGCGAGGAGCCCAATTCAGCAATGAAAAGGCAACCCAACTCAGACAGCTCTTCGCCTCAGGAGCGTGGAGAACGCTGTAGCAGGGGCTTTGCCAAGACCAGTATCCCGACAGCGCCAAGGACTGCAACCACTTCCCAAAACAGGCTCACTCCCCCTACCAGGAACACCAAGGAAGCTGCAAGGTTGGCCAAGAGTCCCCCTCCTTGCAAAGAGAAAGAACTGAGACTGGAGAGTGAGGAACGTACTGAATCATCCGCTTCCTCATTCAAGAGAAACAGGCCAACTACACTCATGATGCCCAAAACCAGATAGATCAGCACATACCATGCAAGAAAGAAGGCTATGGTTGTAGAGAACGATAGCAACATAAGCATGCAAAAGACCACCAGGCAGGCGATGAGATACAGGCGCTTTGGCCTCATGCGATGCATCAAGTGCTTTCCTAAAAAAGATCCAACGACACTGACAGCGAAGATTGAAGCCGCGATCAGGCCAAGAATCCATAACTGGGAATCTGAATCAAACAGATTTCGCAAGAAAGGTTGCCAGTAACTCTCAAGACTTGCGAGCAGAAGCCCCTGCAATAGGACACTCAGGATATACGCCAAAAGAAAGGGATGTGAGCGTAGGATTTTGAACAGAAAAGCAGTCTGGCCCATTGCCTTCGCATCCCGATGCTCGCTGCGTACAGGCTCTTCAACAAGAAAGGGCAAGAGGATGAGGGTGAGAAGCAATAGTATCAACCGAGCACCCACTACATAGTATGTCAACCCCGGGCCTGTGTGGCCCTGGCTGAGCAAGAATCCTCCAGCAAGAGAACCAATACTGAGACATAGGGAGGAGTTTACCTCCATTGCAAGAACCAGATCGCTCATTTCCCTACCCGCATCACGGCCAGTCTCAAGAAAGAGCGCATCAAGACTCCCACTCCCGAAGGCTCGTCCCATTCCGCTGAAAGCAAATCCAAGACAGAGAAAAGGAAATGAGGAAGAGAAAAGGAGTGCTGTCCCGATTGAAGAGAGGAGCAAGCCCAAGGCAAAACAGCGCTTTCTGCCCTGCGTATCTGCAAACATACCGCTGGGAACCTCAAACACCATTACCACCATCGAGTATATGACCATAGCCAGGCTCAGGTGTGCCAGACTGTACTGCTTGCTTACCACTATCAGACTCATGGCTGGAATACTCAGCCCCAAGGCAAAAAAGGAGAGCCCGAGCAGGATGAGATAGGGAGCAACGTGGAATTTTCTAGGCATGGTAGGCTACCAAGGAGTAGACGTACGCTTCAGTATCTTCACCCTGCTTCTCATGCTCCTCTATGAATCTTCTGATAAGCTGATACATTTGGTCTGCCTCTTCCTTGCTCAGGTGCACCACACCCGATAGCTGGTCAGCCTGGAAGTGTCCAGTCTCATCAGTATGGTTTCTGGGCTTGGAAAAGAGATCGTCACGCACCTTCTTGGAGATGAAATCGGAAACAAGCTTCTGCTTCTCTTCCCCAAGGGAAGCAAAGCTTACGGTTACCAACGTTTTCCGGTAGTAGGTGGCCGTGATGCCATGAATCAGTTCGGTATGGTCGATCTCAACCAAACCCAACTCCACAAGGCGAAGCAGATGGTGCTTTGCACTCGAAGGCTGCATGGAAAGTGCGTCACTGATCTGCTTGGCCGTCATACATGCATTGGTCGAAAGCAAGTGCAACACCTGCTGACGCTTGGGATGCATGAAAATCTCCAGGTCCTTGTCTGTTTTCAAAAGGAGTGTCTTCATAACAATTTATGTATCATAACATTTATTGTTATGTAAAGAGGGCATCCCTTGCCCTTGTACATTTATTTTGTCCTTGGTATTATCAACATCAATGACGTCGATTTGATAGCCTCCCGGCTTGCGGGCGTCACTAAAGAAACTTGCTAAAAGGGGAGCGCAGCAATTCTTTGAGTTGAGTTCCTCCTTCCGCAGTTCCAAAGGAAGGGTATATGCTGACACATGGTTCACACATTTTCACTTCAGAATCAGTAAGTGAAGGACATCCTGATAAGGTCTGCGACCAGATATCGGATGCTGTTCTTGATGCTTGTCTTGCCCAAGATCCTCACAGCCGCGTTGCCTGTGAGGTATTTGCCACCACCGACATGGTCGTGGTTGGGGGAGAAATCACGACTAACGCCAGTCTGGATATTGAGCAGATTGTCCGTAGCACCGTTCAAGACATCGGCTATGTCGATGAAGGTTGCGGATTTGACTACCGTACGCTGAAGGTAATTGATCTCACCAAAACCCAGAGTGCCGACATCTCCCTCGGAGTCACCGCCGACACATCCCTCTACGGAGAGCAGGGTGCCGGAGACCAGGGAATGATGTTTGGGTTTGCCTGCAACGAAACCAAGGAATTGATGCCGGCTCCGGTGACATGGGCACACCAGCTGCTCATGCGCGCAAGCCAGTTGCGCAAGGAAGGCAATGCCTCATTCCTCCGCCCTGATGCCAAAAGCCAAGTCTCCCTCCTGTATCAGGACGGAAAACCGGTACATATCGATTCAGTGGTCATCAGCCACCAGCATACCGATGAAGCCGATCGTGCCCATTTGGTAGCGTACCTGACCAAGGAAGTCATCGAACCGACCCTTGCTCCTACCGAACTGCTTGATGAGAAGACCAAGATTTACATCAATCCCACGGGACGGTTTGTCATCGGAGGCCCTGCCGGTGATACCGGACTGACAGGAAGAAAAATCATTGTCGATACCTACGGTGGCATGGGACGCCATGGTGGTGGAGCCTTCAGCGGGAAAGACCCCTCGAAGGTTGACCGCAGTGCCGCCTACATGGCTCGTTTTGTGGCAAAGAACCTGGTTGCGAACAACTACTGTACCACCTGTGAGGTCCAACTCTCCTATGCCATCGGAGTCCCGTATCCGATTTCCATCTATGTCGACACCTTCGGCACAGGAACCTTGGATGACTCCAAGTTGGAAGATTTGGTCAGGGAGAAGTTCAACCTCTCCCCTGCCGGCATCATCAGAAGCCTGGGACTGCTGAAACCCATCTACCGTGAGACAGTCAACTACGGTCACTTCGGAAAAGCCGAACTGCCCTGGGAAGAGATCATCTCCTTAGCATAAGGGATGGGTGCATTGATCGCAGGATCCCTTCTTCCTCCTCCCCAATGACTATCGGGGGGAGGAAGATTCGCCCAGCATCCTCCTTTCGATACAAGGATGGTGGGCGATAGACATTGATTGTCCAGCTTGCTGCTTGCGGCAGAACTGTGGCGATGTCCTTGAGATCTCCAAACGTGAGTGTGGGAGCAAGCGTAGTCCGCACTTCCAGATGAAACTCCTCTCTTGCTTCCTTTAGGGAGGCAAGAAGTGAGAGACTTTCCTGGACCTTCTTCGGATCAGCACCCTTTCCTGCAATATCCCGATACCGATTCCACGGCGCCTTAACATCAAGGGCTACGTACTCAATTGTGCCTTCTTCCAGCAGGGAGGAGAGCGTCTTGGGTCTGCTTCCATTTGTATCCAATTTGACCAAATACCTCATCTCCTTGGCCTGCTGGATAAGCAGACCAAGGTCCTCATTGAGGGTTGGCTCTCCGCCGCTGATAACCATCGCCTGCAGGAAATCCTGCCTGCTTTTCAAGAAGTCAACTACCTCTTGATAGCCCATTATACCCTTCTTGTTATCAATCAAGGCACGATTATGGCAGTAGAAGCAGTCATAGTTGCAACCTTGCAGGAATACGACACAGCTGAGTTTCCCCGGATAATCCAAGAATGAGTTCGCTTCTATCGCACAGATATTCATGAGACTTTCACTTGGTAATAGACCCGCTGGCGGTGTTCCTCCCGTTTGCCTGGATGGAAATCCTGCTTCGGTCTCAGATACCCGACCACCCTCGTCCAAACTTCGGTTTTCTCCCCACACACTGGGCAACGCTCTACTTCACCTACAAGATAACCATGATCTTTGCACGTCGAGAACGTCGGGGTAAGAGAGAGGTAGGGCAGTTTATATCGGGTGAACGAGGTTCTGATCAGGTGTTTTGCTGTCTCCACTTCCTCTATGCGTTCTGCAAGATAGAGGTGCAGTACAGTCCCCCCAGTGTACTGGCATTGCAGCTCATCCTGCTTTTCCAGTGTTTCAAACAGATCGGTGGTATACCCTACCGGAAGCTGCGAGGAGTTGGTGTAGTAGCTCTCCTTCTCCCCTGCGGTAATGATCTGGGGATATGCTTTCTTGTCCAAGTGTGCAAGCCGATAACTCGCACCTTCGGCAGGCGTTGCCTCAAGATTGTAGAAATTCCCTGTCTCATCCTGATAGCCTTGGATGAGGTTTCGCATCTGAGTGAGTGTCCGCATGGCAAACTCCTGTCCCTTTTGGGTAGTAAGAGAGCCATCCTCACCAAAGAGATTGAGACACGCTTCTTCCATTCCCACCAAACCGATGGTACTGAAGTGGTTTGCCCAATAGGAACCAAGCCTCTCTTTCACTGGCTTCAGGGAATTCTGGCTGAACGGATACATTCCCCGCTCTGTTTCCGCCTCAATGGTCTTCCGCTTGATCTCAAGACTTTGTTTGGCAAGCTCACAAAGCTCTGCCAAACTTTCGGAAAAGGCCTGCTCATCCTTGCTCTCATACGCCAAGCGAGGAAGATTGAGTGTTACCACTCCTATAGACCCAGTCAATGGGTTTGAACCAAACAACCCACCTCCCCGTTTCCGCAACTGGGAAGTATCCAGACGAAGTCTGCAACACATGGAAAGGGCATCCTCCGGGTCGAGATCGCTGTTCACATAGTTCGAGAAATACGGAATCCCATACTTGGCTGTCATCGCAAAGATAGCATCCACCACCTCGCTTTCCCATGGGAAGTTCTTCGTCACCTTATAGGTCGGAATTGGAAAGGTAAACACGCGTGAGGAGGCATCTCCCTCTTCCATCACCTCACAGAAGGCCAGATTGATCATGTCCATCTCTTTCTGGAATTCACCATAGGTGTGTGCCTGAAGTTCTCCTCCACAAAGAACCGATTCATCCTTCAGCGAGGGGGGAACAGTGATATCGAAGGTGAGGTTTGAGAAGGGGCATTGGAATCCTACCCGAGTGGGCACATTGAGATTGAAGATGAACTCCTGCAATGCCTGTTTCACTTCCTTGAACGAAAGATGATCGAAGCGGACGAACGGCGCTGCATAGGTATCGAAAGAGGACCATGCCTGGGCTCCGGCACACTCACCCTGGAAGGTGAAGGTGGCGTTGACCACCTGTCCAAGAAATGAGCGCAGATGCTTTGCGGGCTTGCTGCTCACCTTTCCTTCCACTCCACCAAAACCATGCATCAAGAGCTGCTTCAGATCCCAGCCACAGCAATAGGGCCCGAAAAATCCGAGGTCGTGCAGGTGCACTCTCCCCCCTAGGTGAGCTTCCTTGATTACAGGTGGGTAAATGTTGTTGAGCCAATACTGTTCGGTGAAGCGCTCCCGAATGAAGTTGTTCATACCATTGACCGAGCGACGGGTATTGGCATTCTCCTTCGTTCTCCAGGTAGTATCCTCGAGATAGGAGTTGAAAAGGTCGTTGGTCGCACGTATCAGTGCGTTTCCTTCACGGATTCTTTCACGATCCTTGCGATACAGAATGTACGCCTTGGCCGTTGCTTTGGCAGAGCTTTCCATCAGGACTTGCTCCACCTGATCCTGGATCTGTTCAACCTCGATGCGCTCGAAGCCATCCAGACGTGCAAGTACGGTGCATGCTATGTGAGGTGCATTCACCTGTTCATGTGCAGCCTCAGCTGCCTTGTTGATTGCATTGATGATTTTCTGAACCTCGCAGAGAACCACCTGCCCGTCCCGTTTGACCACCTGCTGTTGCATGGTTTCCTCCCCTGGGAGTATGGACAGAAGGGGACTTGCCAGGTCCACGCCTCTGTCATGCTCCGTGACGGCGTGTCTGTATAGGCAAGGTCTTCTGGCTCAGGTTCTTCATCATCAGCGCCTTCCCGGATCAATCCAGTGGACTATGCCGATGACTCCCCTTTACAGCGGCGGGACCGCGGAGGCTTTTCACCTCACTTCCCTTTTCCTATACACACAAAATGTAGTGTCTTGTACCGTGCGGTACACTACAAACAGTAGGTGTTATCAATTTGTTTGTCAAGCAAATTAAAAACGGGAACCTCGTTGGCTCCCGCTTTGCACTTGTTAGTGTTTTTGGTTAGAAATACGAATCTGCTTGTACAGGCCTTCGCCTTCACTCTTGGTATCCACACCCCCAAAGTCGTTGAGTGCGGTATGGACAAGCCGTCGTTCATACGGATTCATCGGCTCAAGGAGCCTGCTGCGTCCACTCTTGCGTACCTGCTCAGCGGTCTTGAAGGCCATTCTGATCAGCTGCTCCTCATGGCGCATCCGGTAGTTCTCACTGTCAACCACAACCTTCATGTCAGGATCAATCTGACCAGCATAGACATTGGCAAGCAACTGGATTGCATCGAGATTCTTTCCCTTGCGACCAATGATGATGCTTGAGTTGTCGCTCTCGATGTTCAGTCCCAGCTTCCGTTCCTTGCGGAAGGAAATGGTAACTCTCCCCTCATATCCCATCTTGTCGAGGATGGTGGCTACAAATGCCAGCAGCTTGTCCTCAAGATCGCTGTTGATCGGTGCCTCAAGTTCAGGTTCTTCATCGGTACGGGCAAAATCAAAAGACTCCTCTTCGATTTCCCCTGCCTCATCAAAATGGATCCTGATGCGTACATTACTCTTTTTGAACAGGCCTTTTCGTACCGGTTCAACAATTTCCACATCGAAATCTTCACGCTCGATATGCAGTTCTTCAATCGCTTTGGCGATTGCCTCCTGCTCGGTACGTCCTTCGAATTCTTTCATCATATAGCTGCTCCGTTTGGGGGGACCAGGTCCCCCTCAGTTGATTTTCTCGTAGTGCTTACTTCCGTTTCTTGCCCTTTGGTCCGGCAAACTGCTGTACATTCGATGCCTCAGCTTCGTTTGCCTCACGCTCTTTCTTCTTGTTGGTGTACAACTGTTGGAAGATGGAAAGGGCGTTCATGACCGACCAGTAGAGGATCAAGCCCGAGGGGGCACTGTACAGGACGAAGAAGAACATCAGCGGCATACCATAGGTCATGAATTTCATCATGCTTTGCTGGCTTCCTGCAGTGGATGCATTCTGGGTAATCTTCATCGAGTAGATCATACTTACCGTGTAGATGATCGGAAGCAAGTGCAGTTCATTTCCGATGAACGGGATGGTGAACGGGAACGTCAATACGGTATCCGGACGGGAAAGGTCAGGAATCCAACCCGGGATGAACATGGCTCCTCTGAGCTCAAAATGCTTGTTCAGCAAACCATAGAAGGCAATGAGAATGGGGAACTGGACAAGCATCGGAAGACATCCACCCATCGGGTTGATCTTTTCCTTTTTGTAGAGGGCAGCCATCTCTTCATTCTGCTTGTTCGGATTATCAGGATACTTATCCTTGATCTCCTGCATCTTCGGAGAGAGCGTGGCCATCTTGGCTGTCGACTCCATACCTTTCTTGGAAATGGGGTAAAGCACAAGTTTCAGCAAGAAGGTAAGGATGATGATGCCGATACCATAGTTGGGAATAATCCTATAGAGCAGGTTCAGGATGGTCTTGAGAATCGTTTCAAGCCAGCCAAGCCAAGAACTGCTGTCCAAAGCTTTCTCAAGCTGCAGATCTGCAACCCCAAAACTATTCAGGGACGCATCATTGTAGATGACCATATCGCCTTTGAGCTGCGGACCAGCATAGAAACGGAACGTATCATTCTGGGAAGCACTCTTGATGGCGGGTCTGGACAGGAACATGCTGGACTGCATCGGAAGCCCTGCATCGGTATCCTCAGTGAGGGTTACGACATAGTTGGTGGCATCAGGAATTGCAATCAAGGAGAAGTACTTGCCGACCAAACCAACCCAAGAGAGCGGCTTGGAAGTGGTGTACACGCCATTGCTCAGCTTGATCTGATTTTTCTTGGAAGATCCATCTTCCTTGGTATAGAACCTTCGATAGTTGTAATTGTTGTCAAGCGATGAGAAGGAAGGCCCGATCTGCGGCTCAAAAGCAAGCGTGTAGGCAAAATTCTCAAAGGAGAGAGGCACTGCCTTGTTTTCGCTGTTCTTGGTAGCAATATCCACCTGAAAGAGATAATCCTCATCACCAAAGGTATAGGTCTTGGTGAGGGTAAAAGGAGAACCGGTACTCTTTCCATCTTCGGAAAGAAGAGCGAACTCCTGGGTGAATATCACTTTGTTCCCACTGATCTGGTAGCGGAAGTTTGCATCCATGGGATTGGTCTTGTCGTTGCCTGCATACAGGAGGAAAGCATCATTGGAGTTTTCACTTCTGAAGAGCAATTCGACCGGCTGACCATTGTCCAGGTGTTCCTTGAGCTTGAAGGATGAGATTCCTGCTCCATCGGGATTGAACTCGATCTGGAAATACTTGGTGGAAAAGGTGAAAGGAGCCGAACTGCCTTTCTGACCAACTGCGACCAAGGATCCTGGGAGTTGGCTGCCCCAAGCAAGATTTGAAGAAACAAGCGATGACTTGGACGGCTCGAGAGCCTCAAGCGTATCTGCTGTCTTGGGTTGGACGCTTTCACTGACAACCTCGGGCGAGGGAGTAGGAGTGAAGAAGGTTGTTTGGATGGTCATGCCTACGGTAATGACCAAAACAGATAGAACTATGGCTAGAATGGTATTTTTGTCCATATCTACTCCTGGTGGTTGGGGTATGGTGAGATGATGATCACAGGAAAGATAGGTATTGAACGGATGTCTGCAACAACAGGAGTGGGAAAGAGACTATCAGAAAGTCTCACGACTGGAGGAAGACCCCAGCCTTTTCACAGAGAGAGATGAGTTGTTTTTTTTGGGATGCATGGTCATCAACCTTTCCTGGATATGCGATGAATGCAAAATCGTAACCGGGAATCATCCGAGGCTTTTCATTGCGCCACAGTTCCTTGATCTGCCTTCGGATTTTGTTCCGTTCTACGGCATTGCCATAGTGACGGACAGGTATCACCACAATCCTATCAACATCCAGCTGGTTTTGGCTTACGATAAGTTTCAAGCCCCGGCAGGAGTAGGTCCTGCCGGTTTTGAAAATTCGGTCAATCTCCGGTTTACGTTTTACAATCTCTTTCTTAGAAAGGCTTCTTCTCATCACATACGGACAGCTTGTGTCTGCCTTTGGCTCTCCTGCGGGCCAATACCAGGCGACCGCCCTTCGTTGCCATACGAGCCCTGAACCCGAACTTCCTGTTTCTCTTCACCTTACTGGGCTGGTAGGTTCTTTTTCCTTTGTAACTCATGAGATATTCTCCAATTTTACATCGCTTAACGCGGATATTTTCTCGTTGAACGGAGGATACTCCTCCGAGTGGTGCAGTATATAGACCAAGTCCAGTTACGTCAAGTAACTAAGAACTCAGCATTTGGATGGATTTAATGCCCAATGATGGATATTTCTTGTTAACAAAAGCAAGTATTCTCTTTTGTTGCATCATGGCCATCTGTGCCCAAGAGGGATGATCAGCACGAAGAACCAGCGTTGTTCCCTTGACTTCCACAATCTTCACATGGGGATAGAGCCTGTTCCCGATGATTTTCTGCCATTCAAACCCTATTGCCGCCTTTGGATTGTCTGCATGGATGTTGAGCGAACGCAACACATACTCCAGTACGTGCTTGCCTTCCAATGGGTCTCCACCTTCGTGGCACATCCGTGGTTTCTTATCCTTCATCAGCAGTAAATCTTCCTTCACGAACAGTATACACGAGAGCACCCTCCTGCGCCAGTTCCTCGAAGTAGTGCTCCTCAGGCAGAAATGTGAAGAAAGCTTGGCTGTACGTGTCCATCAGATGCAAGAATTGTTCTCTTCGCTTGAAATCCAGCTCCAACAGTACATCATCGACCAAAATCAGGGGCTTCTTCCCAGTTTTTTTTTGGAAAAAATCCATTTGTGCCGTTCTGAAAATCAAAGAAGCAAGCCTCAATTGTCCTGTAGAACCACTTTGGGAAAAGAGTTGCTCACCCTCCATCACCTGAAAACGATCCCTATGTATCCCACTTGTACTGGTTTGCATCCTCATGTCCCGATCACGAGTCTCCTCAAGATAGGAAACAACTTCCTCTTCAGTTGCACAACTGTTCCAGGAAGGGTTGTACTCGATATGCACATCGAGTTCAGAAAGAGAGACTGAGCGATACATCGAAGGGAAAATCTGGTCAAATTCATAGACCGCCTTGGTTCGCTCCTGCTGGATGGCAATTCCATAATGAGCAAGCTGTTGGTCATAAATGGGCAGAAGATTTAGCCTTCCCTCCTTGATTGCCAGATTGCGTTGGCGAAGGATAAGGCGATATCTGCGCAAATCGTCAAAAAACAGAGGGTTGTACATGCTCATCGTCTGGTCGAAGAACCTCCTTCGCTGCTCAGGTTCTCCCTTGATGAAAAAAATATCATCATGACTGAACACGATGCAAGGTATGTTGTAGATCAGTTCCTTTCTGTCCTGCACTTCCCTTCCGTCGAGAAAAACTGTCCGTTTGGAATCCTTCCACTCAAGAACAAGCCGGTGAACATACTGACTGTCATCGACAAAGGTCCCTTCAATCTTGAAAGCCTTCTGGGAGTGTGCAGCAAGCTCCTTCAGTTGGGCTGTGCGGAATGATGATCCGTAACAAAGTGTATAGATCGCCTCGAGAAGATTGGTTTTTCCCTGTCCGTTGTTCCCAATGAGGAATACCTGCCGATTATCGACAGGTATCCTCTCATTTGCTAAATTCCTGAACTGGTGTGTCCTAAGTTCGGTAAAACGCATCAGGCATTCGGTTGCATCGGCATGATGATATGATAGTAATCCCTATTGCTTTCGGGTTTTACTTTCATAGCTTTTGTGGGTTCGGTGAAGTTGATTGAAAAATATTCTCCTTCCATCACCTTCAGCGGATTGAGCAGATAGGTGTAGTTGAGCGATACCTTGCTGTCCGGACCTTCATACTGGCAGGGAATGATTTCTTTTGCCTCACCAGCTTCACTTTCATCGCTGGTAAGCAAGACTCCCGCTTCGCTGATATCCAGGAAAATTCGCTTTGCCTTGTTCTCAACCAGAAGAGATACACGCTTCAATGCATCAAGCATATCCTGGATTCGCATGGTGCAGCTGTAGCTCTGGCTGTCAGGAATGACTCTGCGGTAGTTTGGATATTGGCCCTTGATGAGGGTCGTATAGAATGTCCGCTGTCCAATTTTTGCAAACAACAGGTTCTCTCCGATGGAAAGCTCCATCACACCTTCCTCGGTTCCCAATTTCTTCAATTCGTTGAAGAACTTGGGTGGGATGATGACTGAGGGGAACATCGGCAATTCTTCCTCAAAACTTCTTTCAACCAAGGAAAGACGCCTTCCATCTGTTGCCACCATGTTTATGCCGCTGGCATTGCGTTCGACATAGAGACCACACAGAAAATAGCGAGTTTCGTCTTCGCTGATTGCAAACATTGTTTGGTTTGCCATATCAATAAACGCTTTCTGGGAGATAGAGAAAAAGGGCGCATCCTCAGGTTTCTCGAGATTGGGGAATTCATCAGCCGCAATGGTCCTGAGTTTGAAGTCGATGCTTTGGGATTCAGGTTTGATGGCAAACATTCCATCTGTTACGGAGAAGATGATGTTGGTATCGGGAAGTGAACGAAGAATGTTCAGCAACTTTTCACAAAAGACTGTGGTTTTTCCTTCTTCCAACGTCTGCACAGCAATCTCGGTACTGAATCCAAGCTTCTGGTCGGTTGACCTGATGATAAGACGATCGTCGTAGGTTTCGAGATAGACATTGCTGGTGATGGAAAGAGAGTTCCTTTGGCTGGTGAAGTCCATGGAATATATGATCTCGGTAAGGATGGTTTCTTTGCTGCAGACGAATTTCATCTTATGACTCCTAGATTATTAGAATATTTAGTAATAATAACAATAATAGCACGGATTCTGTGGATAACTTTTTAATTCATTATACAAACATCTCTTAAAATTTGCCATCCTGTGGATAACTTCCCGACTTTTCCACATTTCTTCCACAAGGAAAAAAGCGTTGTCCACAGGTTTCTTAAGTTATCCACAAGCTATCCGAATGTTATCCACAAGCAATTATTTCTTTACACTTGTTAAGTCCCTCTTCAATTTGAGGATGGTATTTGCAAAGGCCTCATCCCCTTTCATCAGTGATTCTATCCTGTCGTAGGAGTGCATGACCGTGGTGTGATCACGCCCACCGAATTCAGTCCCAATTTCAGTGGTGGAGAACTCGGTTATATCACGTGCCAGGAACATTGCGATCTGACGGGGTTGGATGAGCGATTTGTTCTTTTTCTTTCCCTTGATCTCAAAACTGCTGACATTGAAGTATTCTCCTACAACCTTGATGATCGTATCGATGGAGAGTGTTTGGTTGGCGTTGGCTGCCAGCGAAGGAAGGATGCCCAGTAGTTCTTTTGCCTTGTCGAAGGATATCTCCTGTCCAAGCAGTTCGCTGTAGGCTACAAGCTTGGTCAAGGATGATTCCAGGTCCCTTACGTTCGTGCAGACATTGGTGGCAATGTAGTTGAGAATCTCATCACTCATGGAAGCTCCCCGTTCGAGCAGCTTTTTCTTGAGGATTGCCATTCTTGTTTCGTAATTGGGTGGCTGAAGATCAACATTCAAGCCACGTTCAAAGCGGGAACTGAGACGGTCGGTAATATTCTTGAGCTCGCTGATGGGACGGTCACAGGTGAATACCATCTGTTTCTTGGACTCATAGAGGTTGTTGAAGGTGTGGAAGAGCTCTTCCTGGGTACTGTCCTTTCCTTGCAAGAAGTGAATGTCGTCGATCAGCAATACATCCACCTTGCGGAACTTGTTCTTGAAGTGCTGGGTTTTCTGTGACCCGATGGACTCGATGAACTCGTTGGTGAACATCTCTGCAGTCACATACATGACTTTCAGTTCGGGTGTGTTGTTGATGATGTAATTTCCTATGGAATTGAGCAGGTGCGTCTTGCCCAGTCCTACACCACCGTAGATGAGGCAAGGGTTGTAGCTGACCCCTGGATTCTTTGCAATGGCAAGGCTTGCATTGTAGGCAAATGCAGAGTTGTCTCCGATGACGAAGGTGTTGAACTCATAGGATGGGTTGAGGTTGCTGTCAGTCTTCATTTTCAACGTTTTCTCTTCTGAAATACGTTGTTTGGGAGGAGCCTCCACTATCTTCTCTTTGGCAGCTTCCTGCTTCTCTTGTTCCTGGGGTTTGCTGATCTGTTCAATTTCTGAACGAGATACAACGACAAATTCAACATTGATGTCCTCACCAGTCAATTCACTGAGCGTATTGACGATAAGGTCCCGATAACGGGCTATCACTGTATCAAGAATAAACTGGCTGGCTCCAGCCAAAATTACCTTTCTTTCCTCAGATTTGAGGTAGGCAATCCGGTTGAACCAGGTATTGAATTCCTGCTGTGGCAGCGTTTCCTTGATTCTGGAAGCCGTTTCCTGCCAGAACTCAAAATAGGTGGTTTGTGTGTCACTCATGCGGCCATTTTACCCTGTTGCCACATGCCGTGCAAGTATTGTACGGATGGCTCTTGGTTGTAAATACTAACTATTTGCATTATAAGTAATAATAAATTGCCCTCATTTCCGTCTCAAGCTTGCAACTCCTCTCGATTCCTGCTATAATCGATAAGAATCTACTCCAGTAATTTTTATTTATTGCATAAGGATATAACGAATGAGTGAAGGGAGCTTTGTCAAGGGGACGTTCCAGCCTTCCTTGCACCAGGATGGTGTGAGTATGGAGGGTACTTCCCATAGCTATTCTGCCGGGAGCATCCAGGTTCTCAAGGGTCTTGAGGCAGTTCGGAAACGACCCGGTATGTACATAGGTTCGACAGGCATCGAAGGCTTGCACCATCTTGTGTATGAGGTGGTCGACAACAGTATCGATGAGGCGATGGCCGGTTACTGTTCGGACATTCAGGTGTTTCTGGATCTCGATGAAGAGGGATCTGAAGTCTGTACCGTGGAGGACAATGGTCGTGGTATTCCGGTCGATCTCCATCCCACGGAAAAGAAGAGTTCTTTGGAAATTGCACTTACCCAGCTGCATGCAGGTGGTAAGTTCGACAAGAATTCATACAAGGTCAGTGGTGGGTTGCACGGTGTAGGTGTTTCGTGTGTCAACGCACTTTCAATCTGGATGGAAGTAACCGTCTATCGGGATGGAGGAGTGTATCGCCAGCAGTACAGCTGTGGTATTCCCAATACTGAGGTAATTCGCATCGGAGATTCAGATCGAAGTGGTACGGTGGTGAGCTTCAAGCCCGATTACTCTATCATGGAGAAGAATGCCTTCAACTATGAGGTGTTGGTGAACCGCTTCCGCGAGCTCTCCTTCCTCAACAAGGGAATCAGCATTACCATCACCGACCGAAGAGGTGATGAGACCCATTCCCAGGCATTCAACAGTGAAGGTGGCATCAGCCATTTTGTGAGCTATTTGAATGAGTACAAGCGTGTTCTGGTCGACCCTCCTATTTCCATCGAGGGTGAGAAGGACTCCATCAAGGTTGAGATTGCCCTGCAGTACAACGATAAGTACGATGAGAAAGTGCTCAGCTACGTCAATAACATCAACACCCGCGAGGGTGGTACCCACCTCACTGGTTTCAGGACCGGCTTGAGCAGGGTCATCAACACCCAATTGCAGAAGAATACCAAGCTTCTGAAAAAGTATGATGAGAAGCTTGAGCAGAGTGATATCTCCGAGGGGCTTACTGCAGTGGTTTCGGTCAAGGTACCTGAGCCGCAGTTTGAAGGCCAGACGAAGATGAAGCTGGGAAACAGTGCCGTGACCGGTGTGGTGTTCTCACTTGTCTACGAGAAGCTGGGAAACTACTTCGATGAGTTCCCTGCCCATGCGGAGGTGCTCCTCGAGAAGATCATCAACGCTGCTCTTGGACGTATTGCTGCCCGCAAGGCGCGCGAGCAGATACGCAAGAAGAGCGAAGGCGGCGGACTTCCCGGCAAGCTGGCCGATTGCTCGGAAAAGGACCCTGCCAAGTGCGAAGTATTCATCGTTGAGGGTGACTCTGCAGGTGGTTCGGCCAAACAAGGCCGAGACCGCCGGTTCCAGGCAATTCTTCCCTTGTGGGGAAAGATGCTCAACGTTGAGAAGGCCCAGGAGTACAAGGTTCTGGGCAATGACAAGTTGCAGCCGGTCATCTCCACCATCGGAGCAGGCCTTACCCGTTACAACAATATGGGCAAGGATGATGATTTCGACAGTGATGTGACGTTCGATGTCAGCAAGGTTCGTTACCACAAGGTCATCATCATGGCCGATGCTGACGTGGATGGATCGCATATCCGCACCCTGTTGCTTACGTTCTTCTTTAGGTACATGCGTCCCTTGATTGAGGCCGGGTATGTGTATTTCGCCATGCCTCCGCTTTACAAGATCACGATTGGGAAGAAGGTTGAGTATGCCTATGATGAGGAAGCACGGGTGAGGATCCTGCAGGAAAACAATATCAGCGACCCTTCAAAGGTTGCCATCCAACGGTACAAAGGTCTTGGTGAGATGAATCCCGACCAGCTTTGGGAGACCACCATGAATCCTGAGACCCGCCTGATCAGCCAGATTCATCTGCATGATGCCGAGGAGGCCGATCGTGTCTTCAGCATGCTCATGGGAGAGGAAGTTGAGCCTCGCAGGGCCTTCATCGACGCAAATGCCGTCTATGTATCGAATCTGGATGTCTAGGAAAGGATAGAATCGTGGAAGAAAACAACGAAAACAGGACGATATCCGTGGACGTCTCCAAGGAGATGCGCACTTCGTATCTCAATTATGCCATGTCCGTCATTGTCAGCCGTGCGCTGCCCGATGTACGTGACGGCCTGAAGCCGGTCCACAGAAGAATCCTCTTTGATATGTTCGAAATGGGACTCAGGGCTAACTCCTCCTATAAGAAGTGTGCCCGTATCGTAGGTGACGTGCTTGGTAAGTACCATCCCCACGGGGATGCCTCAGTCTATGACGCCCTGGTCCGCTTGGCCCAGGATTTTTCGCTGCGTTATCCGGTAGTGAATCCACAAGGTAACTTTGGTTCCATTGACGGAGACCCGGCTGCTGCCATGCGATACACCGAAGCGAAGATGAGCCGCATCGGCGAGGAAATGCTGCAGGATATCCAGAAAGAGACGGTGGATTTCGGCCCGAACTACGACGACTCCATGACGGAGCCGACCGTGCTTCCCGCCTCATTCCCCTTCCTTCTGGCAAATGGCAGCAGTGGTATCGCCGTAGGTATGGCGACCAATATGGCTCCCCACAACCTTCAGGAGATCAGTGATGCGATCTCTGCGGTAATTGACAATCCCGATATCACCATCGATGAGCTGATGGAGTATATCAAGGGCCCGGATTTCCCCTCGGGAGGGGTGATTTGCGGTATGCAGGGCATCAAGGATGCATTCACTACCGGCCGGGGAAAGATTGTCATTCGCTCAGTCTATGAGATTGAAAGTGATGAGCGTGGTCACGACCAGATCATTTTCAACGAGATTCCCTATCAGGTGAACAAGGCTGATCTGATCAAGAAGATCGATGACCTGAGAAAGGATGGGGCCATCCCTATGATCTCCGCTGTTCGTGATGAGTCCGACCGCAAGGGTATCCGTATTGTGGTTGAGCTGAAGATGGGATCCGAACCCATGGTGGTCCTCAATCAGCTGTTTGCCCGTACTGCCCTCCAGTCGAATTTCAACGTGAACAATCTTGCACTTGTCCATGGCAGGCCCCAATTGCTGACGCTCAAGGACATGCTGGTCTACTACATCCGCCACAGAGAGGAAGTGGTAACCAGAAGAACACGCTATGATCTGAGAAAGGCACAGGAACGCGCTCATATCCTCAGGGGACTGAAGATTGGTCTGGACAATATCGATGAGGTAATTCAGATCATCAAGGATTCTCCAGACAATACGGTTGCAGCACAGCGTCTCATCCAGCGGTTTGGCTTGGATGATCTCCAGGCACAGGCTATCATTGATATGAAGCTTGGCCGGCTCAGTCATCTTGAAGCATCCAAGATATTGGATGAGTTGCAAGAGCTCGAGCAGAAGATTGCCTATTATCAGGATTTGCTCTCCGATGAGATGAAGATTCTTAAGGTGGTGCAGACTGAGGTGAAAGCACTTCCTTCCACACTCGCTCCGAAAGATCGCCGACTTACCAAGATAGTACGTGAAGAACTTGGACAGGCCACCATGGAAGACTTCATCAAGGAAGAGGATGTCGTGGTGTTGATCAGCAACAAGGGCTTCGCAAAGCGTATTCCGATTGATGAGTATGAGGTTCATGGTCGTGCTGGCAAGGGAACAAGGACCACCAAGCTTCAGGATGGGGATTTTGTCGACCATATGTTCGTCGCCTCCACCAAAGAGTACGTGATGTTCGTCACCAATGCCGGAAAGGCGTACTACACGAAGGTTTTTGAGATCCCTGAGGCCAGTAAGACCGCAAAGGGTACGAGCATCAAGAATATCCTGCAGCTGGAGACCACTGAGAAGATTACTTCCATCATCAGCTTCAAGGAGTTCAGGGATGACCAGTTCCTGATGATGGCAACCAGGATGGGTGTCGTGAAGAAGGTCTCCATGACCAACTTCATCAATGCCAAGGCCAGGGGTATCAGGGCAATTTTCCTCGATGAGGGTGATGAGTTGCTCAGCTGCGAGTTTGTCCAGGAAGGCGATGAGGTGATGCTCATCACCAAGTATGGCAGAGGTCTCCGCTTCCGTCAGGATGACGTCAGGGCGATGGGCCGCGCATCCCGTGGTGTTCGGGGTATCCGTCTGATCAATGAGGATCAGGTCGCCGGCCTCTTGAAGGTTGACGATTCGAAGCGAATTCTCATGATCACTGAGAACGGCCAGGGAAAGCAGGTGACATTTGACTCCTTCTCAGTCCATGGACGTGCCACACAGGGTCAGAAGATCTACCGTCTCGGAGGGAAAGCCAGTTACATCGTCGGAGTACTGAGCGTGAGCGATGAGAATGACGTGGTCTGTGTTACGTTGCTGGGACAAACGCTCAGGGTTCATGTGGATGCAATCTCGGTCCAAGGCAGAAATGCTGCGGGTGTCAGGGTGGTAAGCATGAAGTTCTCCAAGGACTCCATCGTCGCGATTGCTTCAACAGTACGTGATGAAGAAGAGGAAGTGGAGATTCCCGAGCAAGCCAGCGCAGATGAACCGGAAGGTGTTGATGAGGATGAAGATGAGGCTGATGACGTTGTTGTAGAAGACGATGAAGAGGCCGTAACTGAGGAATCAGATAACAAATAAAACATCTGTTAAGTAGTATGTGGGGTTGTTCTGGATGCCGGAACAGCCCCTTTTTTACCTCTAAAAAACAGGCCATTCCTCTACGCAAATCTGTAACTATGTATAGAAACATAGGGAAAAAACCTGCAAATGGCGCATCCAAATGCAGTTTTTGGGCATTTTGGGAATTCCTAAAAATTATTCTTGAAAAACCATGGAAGAATAAAAAACTCATGTTTGCTCTGGGTATCCCATCTTCACTTTGGGACGTTGGAATGCTATGTTTCACGTGAAACTTTTGGGGGAATGGAGCTGCGATAGTGATGATGGAGGATACTTGATCTTGGTAGGGTAGGGGACTTGGATGGCGAGTGTTTCACGTGAAACAAGGAAGGCCTTTCCTTTTGGTGATGATGGAAAATGCTTGGGCATAAAAAAACGTTTCACGGAAAAGTTTCACGTGAAACGTTGGGGATTCGAAGAACCTGAATTACTTAGAAATCAGGAGTATTTACAACAGTAAGCTTCGGATCGACAAAATTGCGGAGGTAGCGTTCAACACCACCCTTGAGCGTCATCTGGGACATGGGACAACCTGCACATGCACCTTTGAGGCGCACTGTGACATCATTGCCGACCAGGCTGACAAACTCAATATCTCCTCCGTCATTTTGCAAAGAGGGTCTGATATCCTCAATTGCCTTTCTGACTTTATCTTCCATGTATTTATCCTCCATAGGGTATCTTGAAGATACAATAGAGGGAAAGAAGGGTCAAGGACTTAGCCTTTTGTGGTGACAATAGTTGGATATTTCCGTATAGTAACGAATATGAGTGCGCAAACGATACTGTTTCTAAACCAAAAGGGTGGAGTTGGCAAGACTACCTCAGTTGTGAATCTTGGTTCAGCACTGGCCCAGAAAGGAAAGAAGGTCTTGTTGATTGACCTTGATTCCCAGGGAAACCTTACCAGTGCTACATCCATAGATGCGAGAAAGCCGGGCCTGTATGAAGTTATTGCCGGTCAATGCAGTGTTGCTGATGCAATACAACAAACACCGGTAAGAAACCTGTATGGCATTGCCAGTAACATCAATATGGCAGGACTGAACATTGAGTTGGTTGGTGAGGAACAACGCGAGTTCTTTCTTAAACATGCCTTGGATGGGCTGGAAGAGGACTGGGATTATATCCTTGGCGATTGCCCTCCTTCCCTAGGGTTGGTTACGGTGAATGCCATGGTATGGGCCAAGCACGTAATCATCCCAATGCAGTGTGAATATTTTGCTATGGAAGGATTGAACTTGCTGATGCGTACGGTTGGGAACATGAAGAAGTCCCTGAACCCAGATTTGGAAATACTTGGTATTCTTTTTACCATGTACAGTAAACGTACCAAATTGGCAAATGAGGTGGTAGAGGACATCACATCGTTCTTCAATACTTTGGTGTTCGAGACGAAGATACCCCGGAATGTCCGTATAGCTGAAGCTCCTTCCCATGGGCTTCCCATCAATATTTACGACAACGCAAGCAGCGGATCGAAAGCCTATAAGGCTCTGGCAGAGGAGGTAATCGAGCGTGTCGCAAGAAACAACTAAAAAACATGGATTAGGGAAAGGTATTGGTTCTCTGATGCAAGATTATTCCTTTGATTCGGTACTGGACACTGCGTTGGGCCTTTCTGTTTCAAAACAAGAACAAGATTCGACTCAGCGTGTCTTGCAGGTTCCCATTGAGAATCTCCGTGCCAATCCCAATCAACCCCGAAAGGATTTCAACCAGGAATCGCTTGAGGAGTTGGCTCATTCCATCAAGCGTGAAGGTGTCCTGCAACCAATCTTGGTCGAGGAGATTGCTCCAAATCGGTACAGTATTGTTGCAGGAGAACGACGTTATCGTGCATCCAAGCTAGCTGGGCTCACCTCAATCCCTGTTCTGGTCAAGGATTTCACCCAGATGCAGCGTCTTGAGGTTTCGCTGATCGAGAATATCCAGAGAGAGAATCTCAATCCGATTGAAGAAGCTAAAGCGTATGCATACCTCATTCAGGAAGCAGGTATTACGCAAGAAGAGTTGGCACAAAGGATGGGAAAGAACCGATCAACCATCAGCAACAGCATCAGGCTCTTGCAGCTCAGTTCCGCTATGCAACAGGATATGCTGCAAGGAAAATTCAGCGCAGGCCAAGCTCGTGCAATTCTCTCGGTAGTTAACCCTGCCGATCGGGAGATACTCTACCGAACTGTATTGGAGAAGGACCTTTCTGTCCGTGCAACGGAACAATTAGCTGCACAATTCAATATGGGAAAGCGGGTGGCATATCAGAAAAAGAAGCGTGCTAAGAAGGGATTGGCAAAATCTGCAGACATTCTCGCTGTTGAAGACAAGTTTCTTCATATCGTAGGTTCTCAGGTAGAAGTGAAAGGTTCGTTGGAGAAGGGTAAACTGGAAATACCATACCGTAGCAGCGAGGAATTGGAACGACTGTACCAACTGCTGGCACCAAGCCAGGAGTTGTTCGAAGTATAATACGTAATAGGAGTTATCATGGACGCACAGAATCTGTCAGACGGCTTGTATGCCGTACTGCATACTACAAAAGGGGACATCACACTTTTGCTTGAGCATGAAAAGACGCCGATGACCGTGGCGAATTTTGTTGGCTTGGCTGAAGGAGTCCTGAATATCAACGGGAAGCAGGCACGTTACTATGACAACCTTACATTCCATCGGGTCATTGAGAACTTCATGATCCAAGGTGGTTGCCCCAAGGGAACGGGAACCGGTGGACCTGGTTACACCTTTCCCGATGAATTTGACGACAGCTTGAAGCATACCGGTCCTGGTGTGCTCTCAATGGCAAATGCCGGTCCCGGTACCAATGGAAGTCAGTTTTTCATCACCCATGTTGCAACACCATGGCTTGATGGAAAGCACTCTGTATTTGGGCATGTGATTGAAGGGCAGGATGTCGTCAATTCCATCGCACAGGGTGACAAGATCAAGAATGTGGAGATTGTACGTAAGGGCAAGAGCGCAGAATCTTTTGAAGTTACGAGAGAAATCTTTACAAAGTATGTAGTTGAAGTCGAAGAGAGGAACAAGAAAAAGCAAGGGTTGGAACAGGCAAAGCTTGAAGCGGAGCTGAAAAATCGTTTCCCTGATGCAACCATCACTCCCAGCGGTCTTCGGTATGTAGTGAGGAAAGCAGGTGATGGAAAGAAGAATCCCGCCTACGGACAGAAGGTAACGGTGCATTATACCGGATCGTTGCTTGATGGAAGGGTGTTCGACAGTTCCGTACGCAGAGGAAGTCCCGCACAGTTTGCCATCGGTGAGGTGATCGAGGGATGGAACGAGGCGTTGATGACCATGAGTGCCGGCGAGCAGAGAACTCTGATCATTCCCCCTGAGCTGGGTTATGGCACCATGGGGTATCCAGGGGTAATCCCGCCGAATGCGTACTTGATCTTCGAAGTGGAGTTGATTAAGTTCTAAAACGAAACAATACAAGGAGATGCTTGTGAAATCGAAGGATGTTCATTATGTATGCAGCCAGTGTGGTCGGAGTGAGACCAAATGGTTGGGTCGCTGCCCAGATTGTGGTAGTTGGAACACCTTCGAGGAAGAGGCAGTGAAGAGTGTACCCGATGGAAAGCATGCTGTTATCAGCACGCTTTCCAAGCCGGTCTCACTGGAGAGTGTGGTGATAGATCCGCTCTTCCGCTATGAGACAGGCATTGGGGAGCTTGACCGGGTTCTTGGTGGAGGGGTCATGCGCGGCTCCTCCATTCTTCTTGGTGGAGAACCAGGAATCGGCAAGTCCACACTCATGCTCCAGGTCCTTGAGAAATGCTCGCTAGGCAGAAAAGTGCTCTATGTTTCAGGTGAAGAGTCTCCCAGCCAAGTAAAACTCAGAGCTCAGCGCTTGGGACTCAAACTCTCCTCCATTGATATTTTTTGTGATACCCGTGTAGAGATTCTTGAATCGCTTCTCAGTTCAGCAAAGCCCGATGTGGTGGTCATCGACTCGTTGCAGACTCTCAGCAGCGAAGAACTTCCCTCCCCTGCAGGTTCGGTGAACCAGATTCGCTTCTGCTCCACCTTGTTGGTGGGTGTTTGCAAACAGTTGGGAATCTCTCTGTTTCTCATCGGTCATGTGACTAAGGAAGGGGTGCTTGCAGGCCCGAAAGTCATTGAGCATCTGGTCGATACCGTTCTCTATTTTGAACAGGTTTCCAGTGGAGTCCGCTTGGTGCGGGCTGCAAAGAATCGCTTCGGATCGGTGGATGAGATAGGCATCTTCAGCATGCATGAGAAGGGACTGACTGCCGTTGCCAACCCATCCTCATTTTTCATAACCGACCGCAGTGGATCTTCCCTGCCTCCCGGCATCGCCTATACGGCAGTCATCGAGGGTTCCCGTACCTTTTTGGTTGAGATCCAAGCCTTGACCACCCTTGCGAAGAATGGGTACTCGCGCATCTATTCAGAACGTATCGACACTGCCCGGGTAACCAGGGTGGCGGCCATTTTGGAACGCCATGCCGGTGTACGCCTAGGCGACCAAGACATCTATGTGAATGTGGCAGGAGGCATGAAACTCAGTGAGGTTTCCATTGAGCTTCCGCTTGCACTTGCACTCTGGTCTGCACTCAGTGGCAAAAGTCTTCCCAAGGCGCTGGTAAGTTTCGGCGAGTTGAGTTTGGCGGGAGAAGTCCGCAATGTGGGCTTCCCGGAAAAGCGGGAGAAGGCAGCCAAGGAGTTGGGGTTCTCCCGCTCTCTCTTGCCCCGTTCTCTTTCTCATTCTCCGCTGAATCAGTACCCTTGTACTACAGTCAGGGAAGCGCTCGAAGTTTGTACAAAACTTGGCTCAGTATAAAAGTTAGTGAGGCTTATTAACTAATTGCTGATATGGAATACCATATTAAAAAAGAAAATAAATATGTATCTGAGTAAGGTAAAAAAGAGCTGCACCTTTCGATGCAGCGGGTAATATCAAGTTAGTTAGGAAAGATAATCAACTAAGCATACTCAACAGAATGGGGAAAATCACGACATTTCCGATGGAAGCACCAAGGCTGGTGAAGAGGAATACCAACAAGGTGTGGAGTACGCGGTTGCGATACCAGCCCTTGAGGGTCGTTGCATCATCACCAAGATTCTCAAAGTCGCGTACCTTGGGTTTGCGTAGGGTAGCCTGCAAGACACCACTGACCATACCAACCCCAATGCCAGGGTGAAGGCTTGTTAGCGGTGCTGACAAAATACTGAGCAGGGTATTGAGCGGATGAGCGAGGGAAAGAATAGCTCCGAGAGCAGTGAATGTCATGTTGGTTGCAAGCCAGTACCCGAACATCTTGATGCCTTCGGCTTGTCCAAGATTCAGGAACCCATAGGCCAGCAAACCAATAATAAGAACTGGTATGGACCAGCCAAGAATCTTACCCCCGTTTCCGGCCTTTGGAGCTTGGCTGATATCACTGAGGTCGGTATCGATCTTTCCCTCTTCGATGGCCTGAACGGTTTTGATGATGCCTTCCTGATGTCCAGCCCCGATGACAGCCAGTTTCTTGGAACCTGGTGCAAGATAGATGCTGGTGGCGAGATAGCGGTCACGCTCATCAATGAGAACAGCTTTGACAGAAGGCAACTCCTTGGCCATCTCATCCATCATGCTTTGCATGACATCGGCCTTCTTCAGTTCCTGCAAATCTTCTTCGCTGATCTTCTCGTTGCTGAAAACAGCACTGATGATGGTGGCGATCAACTTTGCCTTGTTCCAGAGATTGGATTTTCTCCAGGCACGCTGGAACGTAACTTGGATTTCACGGTCACAGAGGGAGTAGGGGATTTCTTTCTCTTTTGCAAGACGTGCTGCACTGAGGATCTCTTCTCCAGGGGCGCTGCCTGATTGGTTTCCCATCCGTTTCTGGAAGGATGCCAATGCCATGTTGGCAAGCAGCAGAAAGCCCTTGTTCTCCTTGAGGACTTTCTTGACATCCATATTGGACCAAGAGGATTGCTCCTCCTTATTTTTCATTCTCCCATCGTCGAGCTCCAGACAGATATGGTCGGGACTCTCAGCTTCGATGGCCAAAGCTACTTCGTCGACGCTCTCCTTGGAGACATGAGCGGTCCCCACCAAGAGAATCTGCTTGCCATCGGAGAGTGTGAGGCGATGGAACGTATCGCTCAGTTTTTCATCAATCATGCTGACAACTATACTCAAGGAAGGAGAGAGAAACAAGGGAATTTGACAGGCGTACAGTATTCGGATAGAGTTTTGCTCACATGGACACACTTTGGTATCTGGCAAAATTGGCTTTGGCGTTGCTTCTTGGCGTCGCTGTTGCCCGCGCACTCGGTACGCATCGTTTCAACAGGGTATCTGCCTATGCCCAGACGTTGCTTGTATGGTTGCTCTTGTTCTTCATGGGAGTGAACACCGGGGGAATAGAAGGCATCAGCTCACAATTTGGCACCATTGGGCTCTCAGCCCTCCTGTTGACCCTTCTGGCAGTGGTGGGGACCATTGTTGTCTCCCTGCTTTTCTCCTTTCTGCTCTCCCCACCAGCCAAGGGAGAGGGAATAGCCATCGCCAAACGAAAGGAACAGAGCCTGCTGCGCAGATTCTACGACGTTATCAAAGAACCGCTGTTGCTGGTTGGCATTGTAATTGCCGGTCTGGCTCTTCGCTTGGGTACCACTCTGTTCTCATGGTTTGAAAGCTCACTTGTCACCTACCTGCTCTATACGTTGCTCTTCTTTGTAGGGATGGGGATGGTCCACAAGAAAATCAGTTTCAAAGGTGTGTTTTCCGATCGCAGCCTCTTACTGCTGCCCCTCTATACGATAGGGGGTACGTATCTTGGAGCTCTCTTGGCACCTTTATTGACTCCCTACACCATTTCAGAGGCAATGGGAATGCTCAGTGGTTTCGGATGGTACTCACTCTCAGGAATCCTGATCAGTGATCTGGGATTCCCGATATTGGGTTCGATCTCATTCCTCTCCAATTTATTGAGGGAGAGTTTCTCTTTCTTTCTCATTCCGCTTTTTGGTCGGTTGGGAAGACGTTTCTACTATCCGGCAGTCTGCAATGCAGGGGCGACCAGCATGGACGTTACCCTTGTGCTGCTCAGCTCGCACTTTGGGACACGGACCATGGTGGGCTCCATCTACCATGGGGTGATCATGAGCCTTGCCGCCCCCCTTCTGATCCCCTTCTTTTTCTAGCGGGTAATCCAGAGTTGTGCGACAATGGCGAGTGGATTTTCCTTGAGCAGACGTACATAGATTCGGTTTGGACCGTCATAGAGCATTGGGACCTGGTCGATCAATGTATGGAGATCCTCAGTCACAGATAGCTGGAGAAACGTATAGGAGCCCGGTTCAATCTGGTAGGGATCCTGATGGGATGGAAGGCTAAGGCCCTGTTCCACCAAGCTTCGGATCTCTTCGGTAGGAGGATCCTGGACACCGGCAAAGAGCAGGTTCAGCGTGGAGGAAAGAGCCAGGCATCCTTCACTGCCGACCTCAGCTGCGTCGAGGAATGAGAGCAACGTTTGATAGGCATGCTCGGCATCGACGGATTCGAAAGGAGCTTTTTTGTAAGAGACGGCTTGCTGGAGATGCAAGATCATAGACTTGGCTGTTTGCATGGGAGATACTGTAGCAGAATGAAAACAGACGGTAAAGTGGACTCCTTATCCTATGTCCTGCAGAGACGGCGCAATAGCCGCCATATCACCATCCGGGTGCGTCCCGATGGCTTGGTGAAAGTCAGTGCTCCGTATGGGGTCTCCTTGGCAGCAATCCAGCGGGTGATTATCAGCAACAAGGATAAACTGTTGTCAACGATCGAAACCCAACGCAGTGTGATGCACACCTATCAGGAAGGGGAAACCTTCCTGTTTGCCGGAACTCCCCTTTCACTGAGGCTGGTGCCTGCAGAAAAGAATACCATCACCGTACATGACCGGCATTTGCTGGTCTCTTATGCGGGAGAAGCGCCGCAATCTTTGGTTGTGTGCACCCTGATCAAGGAACTCTATCGGCAGCATGTCAAACAACGGCTTGCGTATTGGGTACCGTATTGGGCAAACAGACTCTCCCTGGATATCCCCCCGTATGGGGTTCGTGATGCAAAAAGCCGTTGGGGAAGTTGCTCTGCAAAGGGAAGATTGAGTTTCTCCCTGCGTTCCCAGATCCTCAACGACGAGCAGTTTTCCTATCTCGTACTACACGAGATGGCCCATCTTGTGCATTTCAATCATTCCACACAATTCCATGCATTGCTAAGGAAACAGATGCCTACTTACAAGGAAATCCAGAAATCAGTCTTTGCCCTGCAAAAGGAAAGTCAGCTATGCCTATGATTCACAACAACCCCAATATTGTGTATCTTGAATAGAGAGGAGATAGTGCACTATGAAACCTGACAGAATGGCAGACGGAGTATTTCGTGTTGCAGCAAAAATCGGCAACCGTGATCTGTTTGAAGGAATATGGCCCATCCCCGATGGAGTGATGTTGAACTCCTATGTGGTGAAGGGAAGTGATAAACGAGTCCTTATCGACTTGGTGAAGGATTGGGATGGCGCTCTGGCTGCAGTCAATGAGCAACTTGAAGACCTGTCGGTGGGACAGGGCGCACTTGACTACATCGTGATCAACCACATGGAGCCCGACCACACCGGAGCGATGGCTCGCATTGTTGATGCCTACCCGGATGTTGAGATTCTCTGCTCTCCAAAAGCAGTTCCCCTGATTAAACACTTTTACAAGATTGAGAAAAATGTACGTGCAGTTGCCGATGGTGAGAAACTTGATTTGGGTGGAAAGACCTTGCAGTTTTTCATGACTCCGAACATCCACTGGCCAGAGACCATGATGACGTACCTTGAAGAAGACCAGATTCTCTTCAGTTGTGATGCCTTCGGTTCTTTCGGGCGGTATGACCATTGTTTTGACGATGAGCTTACTGAGGAGGAGAGGACCAAATTGGTGAGTGAGACAGAGCGCTACTATGCGAACATTGTCTCTTCCTTCTCTTCATTCGTTACTCGGGGTATTGCAAAACTTGCTCCGCTTTCCATCAAGGTGGTTGCTCCCAGCCATGGAGTGGTCTGGAGATCAGAGCCAGAGAAGATCATCAAGTGGTATGAGACACTGGCCACCTATATGAATGGCCCGCGTGAGAAGGAAGTTGCGGTGGTATGGTCGAGCATGTATGGCAATACCGAAGCATTGCTCTCTTCCATTGTCGCTGGCCTGGAGAGCGAGGGAATCCCGGTACATGTATTGCAGGTTCCCCAAACCCACGAATCCTTTGTGCTGGAGAAGGTCTGGCGCAGTGAAGGCTTGGTGATCGGGATGCCCACCTACGAGTACAAGATGTTCCCCCCGATGTACCATGTCCTGGACATCCTTGAGAGAAGCCATGTGCAGGGAAGAAAGACCCTCCGCTTCGGTTCCTTCGGTTGGTCCGGTGGAGCTCAGAAACAGTTTGATGAGTTTTCCACGCTCATGAAGCTTGATTGCAAGGGTGTGATCGAGTATCAAGGTGCTCCAACAGAGGAAGACAAGAAGAAAGCCTATGAGCTTGCCAAGGCCATGGCCAAGGAAATCAAGGGCTGACAATCACAAGGCTGCTGGTCGGGACCTTCGATTTGCAGCCTTTTCTTTCCTGTAGCTAGTCAATTTTCTTGTATTGTCTATACGTGTTTGGTATGCTGAGACCATCCTGCGCACCTCAGGGGTCTCATGCAAAACGTTCGGATAGCAAAACTCATCCTGCTCTCACTCTGTGCACTGTTCTTCATTGCATGTGATCTGTGGTATACCCCGCCAGGAGTGTTGCAAAGTTCCCGACAAGCGGGCACCTACCTAGAGCCGATCACCATCACCCTTTCAAGCAACCATTCCAAGGCAATCCACTATACCACCGACGGTTCGCTTCCTACCCTGGACAGCCCCCGCTACACATCCCCCATCACGCTCTCCAAGACGACACGGGTGCAAGCCATTGCCATTGACAGCAATGACAAGGTCACCCAACGACAGAGTTGGGACTACATCGTGCGAGGGACTCCCCACTTCTCCCCAACCCTGTCTGTGATTGAATCACGACTCTATCATGTATCGGAATTGTATGAGTACAGTATTGATGATGGGAGTACTTGGCAAGCTTGCACAGGACTCTCCCAATCCAATCTATCGCTTAAGGAAGGCGATAAGGTACACGTCCGCCATTCAGTGGTGCAGGATGACAGATACTACCTTGGGGAAGTATTCGGCATAACTGGCCCCGATCTGGTTGCCGAACACTGCTATCTTGCAAATGCACTCTTTATTGCAGGAAAAATTGTGGAAAGCAGTGCACTAGCCTATGATGCGGATCCTTCGGATTATTCGGCCACCATTGCCATACCCACCATCTCAAATCAAGGTGATGCAACCTTCTCAGGTTCGGTCTTTCTCGATTTCTATGCCTCGGCAGATCCCTTCATCTCCGATGAGGACGTACTGTTCCTTACGGTAGAGACCAATGAGTTCTCCTTGTTATCCAACGAGACGCTCGGAGCCTCCCTGGATGGATTGTGGCCGACCGATGTGAACTGGCTTCTTGGCCTTCTCAGTACTGAGGGTGGATTTCCAGTTCTGAATTATCATGAGGATGTCTCCTTGGAAGGGTTCCAGTATATCGGATGCCACATCAGGACAGACGAATCTGAACTGCTTGGCCAGAACAACTGGACAGCATCACAGTATGTCGATTCAGTTTTCTTCACGGAAAGCGATGCAGGCACGACGGATGGTGCTTTCAAGATAGTGAACTCCTGGGGAGAGGGAGATTGGGAGAATATTCCTGATGGTGCCTACTATCTTCCCTTTGATGCTGCGGTTTCCCTGAAAATGAATATCTATTACACTTTGAACAACTACCAAAGCGTATACGAACCTTTCTTGCTCGCTTCCTTTGATTTGGCGCATGCAAATCGTGAAACCTGCGTGGTCAGTCTTGGTGTTGGGAATCCAGATCATCCTCTCATGACAAAACGGTTGCAATCGATCAGTGAGCTAGGGGGAGGAGTGACGGGTATTCGGGCTGGGGGACCCAATCCTTTCCCTGATAATACCATCGTCATGGACATCAGCGAGTTTGCTCCCTATATCAGCACCCATGACATTTTCCTGAGGATAGACAACCGCGACCAAGCACAAGATGCAACCCTTTCTTCCTTCTCATTGGAACTGTACGACGACTATTCTGTTGATCCTACGGATGCAGCGTACATCATTTCTGCAGATCTAGGGCCCTCTTCTGCTGTGGTGGAAGCGGGAGAGAACGATACCTTCCAGATGAATACAAACGGAACTCTGGATGAAGCACAACTCTCCCTGCTTCGCACGCAGAGCAGAAGCAGGAGCATGGTTCAGCCGCTTCCTGCCCAGCGTTCTCTTACTGAAGCGGAGATTCAGGATGTCCTTGCCTTGCAGGCTACTCCTACAAGCAGAAGCCGAAGTCAAAGCAATGCAACCTCTGGGGGGCTCGTACCTCCTACAGAAGCTGAGCTGAGGAGCATGAGAACCTTGGACGTGGGGACCCACTGGTATCAAGGTGATCTTCCCTTGGAAGTTGACTGGAGCCAAAGCCCCTACTTCCCGCCGATAGGAAACCAAGGTGAGAAGGGGAGTTGTGCAGCTTTCTCGAATGCCTATTACATCCACACCTTCAATGAAGCTCGTGAGCATGGGTGGGATCTCAGCGAAGCACGGTGGGAAGGTCCTGGGTCGGGCTATCCATCACCAGCGTTTCAGGATAAGATCATGAGCCCAGATTTCTCCTATCATCTGGTGAGCCAACAGCCTGGGGCAAGCCATTTTGCACTCGTTTCCGTTCTCAACCGCATAGGCTCAAGTACTTGGGCAACCACCGGATATGATGTGGTTGCTGATGAGGATCCCGACGTTGAGTATGACTATCCCTGGCCGTCGGAAACTGCTTTCCGGGAAGCTGCCAAGTATAGGTCACGGCGACCTGATGGGAATTACTTTGAGGAGAACACAATTGGATTGATCCTGATCGACGATCCTAGCAAGGTTGCTATCGTGCAAGAACTGCTTGCCAGTGGATATTGCCTGTCTACCAGTATTCATGCCCAAAGCTTTTTTGAAGAGGAGTATGGAAAGTGGCTGGACGAGCAGGATGTGGTGAGCCTTGAGGGGGTGAGCCAAGAGGATATTAATCGGTTCATAAGCACCACCAACCATGGCCAGACCATAGTCGGTTACAAGGCAGGATCGGCGTGGTCACCGTGATGAAGAAGCCTCTCTGACAAAGGCCTCAAAGAGAGGATCCATAGCTTCTCCCAGGGTCTCCGGATGCCATTGCACTCCTATGCACCAAGGACCAACGATAGCCTCAAATGCTTCAATGGAACCATCTGATGCAAGAGCAGTGACTTCTAAGGCATCAGAAGGGGTGTCCACCAGCTGATGATGTAGACTGTTCACTTCCAGTTCAGGTGTCTTGAGAATGGAGAAAAGTGTGCTGTCTTGCTTGATGTGTACCGGGTGGCTTGCGCAGTTCCAATGCTTCAGATCCGGATGAGCGATTTCCCAGCCTTCCCGCTTTTTGAAGTCCTGATACAGCGTTCCTCCCTCTGCCACGTTGATCAGTTGCATGCCTCGGCAAATACCCAGTACAGGCTTTCCTGCTTGTCGTGCCTGATGATAGAGGGCAAGCTGGAAGGTATCAGTGTCGATATCGGAAGGGCCACAATCAGGACATCTCTCCTGGTTGTAGCAGGATGGATCGATATCTGCACCACCAGCAAAAAGCACTCCGTTACAGAGTTGGATCAGTTGCTCAAGATCTGTATGAGTAGGAGGAAGCAGAATGACCTGAGCACCTGCCTCTTGCAGGCAGGAACTGTAACCCTCGTTGGTGAAAATTCTCCGGAGGGTTGGAAATGCAGAGCTAGCCGGAGCCTGTTCATAGATTCCGGCTATGCCGATGATCGGTCTTCTCATTCGATGATCGAAAGCAGGTGGCGGGTAAAGCCGCTGATGCGTTCCACAGAGGAGATGCAAAGCCGTTCCTTCACCGAGTGTACATCATACATGTCAGGACCGAAGGAGACCGAATCCATCCCTTTGATCCTACTGTTGATGATACCGCACTCAAGACCAGCATGGATTGCCGTGATCTTCGGCTTCTTCTGGGTGTATTCCTCATAGGCCTTGGCGCAGAAACCGGTCAGAGCTGATGCAGGATTCGGTGTCCAGGAAGGGTAAGCTCCCGTAAAGGTAACCTTTGCTCCTGCCAACCCGAGGATGGCTGCATTGCGATGGGCAATCTCGTCACGGGCAGAGAGTACCGATGAACGATGGCTGCTGATGACCGTGAAGCCCTGCTCATCGAGACTGAGAATGGCAAGGTTGGAGGAGGTTTCCACGATGCCGGGAATGGTCATACTCATGGCATCGACTCCATGGGGAGCAGCATAGAGAGCAGTGAAGAATGTCTTGCTCTGTTGGGCAGAGACTGCGCTCTCGACCATGGGGACCTCGGTGAGGGTCAAGAGGAGATCAGGATCGCTCTGTGCATATTCAAGGCTCAATTCCTTCTGGGTTTGTGCAACCAGGGAAGCAAGGGTGTTTGCATCCTTCTCTTCCACTACAAGACCGATAGTGCAGACTGAGGGGATGACATTGCGCTTGGTCCCTCCTTCTGCCTTGAAGACCTGAAAGGAAGACAATTGGCTGATAGCACGGGCGGCCACTTTGATCGCATTCGCACGTTGCTTGTGAATCTCACCACCACTGTGGCCACCGAGCATTCCGTTGGCAGTGAGCAGGAATGCCTTTGATGAGGAGCTTGGTTTGGTCCAGGTGACAGGAAGCTGGGCATCGACCTCGATTCCTCCTGCACATCCGATATAGAGCACACCTTCTTCCTCGCTGTCGAGGTTGATCATGAGCCTGCTCTGTACATGTTTTTCTTGGATATTGAAGGCACCGGTAAGGCCGGTCTCTTCACTGACGGTGAAGATGGCTTCAAGCGGCCCATGCTTGCAATCAGGATCGGCAAGGATATCCAGGGCAAGGGCGATGGCAATGCCATTGTCACCACCGAGGGTGGTCCCATTTGCCTTCAGAAAGTCCCCATCCTTCACCAGTTCGATGGGATCAGTGGTAAAGTCATGGGTACTCCCTTCAACCTTCACGCACACCATATCCATATGGCCCTGCAGGGCTATTGAGCTACGGTTCTCGTAGCCAGGATAGGCTTTCTTGCGGATGATGACATTGCCGATATCGTCGACAATCGCCTCAAGCGCATGCTCTTTGGCAAAGGCGAGCAAAAATTGTCTGATTCCTTCCTCATTTCCCGATTCACGGGGAATGTCAGAAAGATCAGAAAAATAGTTCCAAAGGTTCTCAGGCTTCAGGCCCTGTACAGCTGCTTGCATCCATGTGCTCCTTGTGTGGTGGTTATCAGGCGAAACGGTCCCGTATGAGATCTCCCTCAATGAAAAGGCCCTTTATCTGAAGATTCTCGTCAAGGACAACGATATCAGCCTTATAGCCGGGAACCAACATGCCTTGTTTGGAAAAATTGTAGATACGTGCGGGGTTCGTTGCACACATCTGGCTGGCTTGCTGAATGGGAACTTCCCACTCCACGACATTGCGCAATCCCTGCAGCATGGTCAGTGCCGAGCCAATGAAGAGATCGGGGTCTTTGAGGGCAACAAAGGCACCGTCTGGGCCGATTGCACACTCGACACCATTTGCAACACAAGAGCCGGAACGTTGCTTGGTTGGCTTGAGCGAGTCGGTGACCATGACAATGTTGTCCAGCGGCTTCTCCCTGAGCAGCATCTTGACCAACTCTGGATGGACATGAACCCCATCACAGATGATCTCACACTGCATCTCACGTTGGATCAGGATTGCACCGACAGTTCCTGGGTTGCGGTGATGCAGCCGGCTCATGGCATTGAAAAAGTGCGTGGAGTGGAAGATGCCGCACTGCATGCCTTCCATGATGTTCTCATAGGTTGCATCGGTATGACCAGCCAAGAGAACGATGTTCCGTTCTCTGGCAAGGAGGGCCAATTCACGCATGTGTTTGAGCTCTGGGGCTACCGTCATGCAGATGACATGGCCCTTTCCTGCATCGATGAGCTGGTTGAAAATGTCAAGATTCACTGGGAGAACTCCCTCAGGATTCTGTGCACCAACCCGTTCCATCGAGATGAAGGGCCCTTCAAGGTTCACCCCCATGATCTTGGCACCCTTCTCACTGCCCATTGCCTCGACAATGGCTTTGGTGCTCGCTAGCATGTTCTCCAATTTGTCAGTGTAGACAGTGGGCATGAAGGCACTGACTCCGAAGTCGGCAAGTCGCTCGCTCATACCCAGAATTGAGGAAACCTTGCAGTCCTCAGTGCCAAATCCCCCGATTCCGTGAATATGTGAATCTATGAAACCGGGCATGATGTAGGATCCTCCTACATCAATCATGATGGTATCGGGAGGGAAGTCTTTTTCTTCCAGCCGACGCATGTTGAAGATGTCCCCGATTTCCCCTTTCTCATCTATGTAAAGGGCGCAATTCTTAAGTTTTGCATACCCCGTAACGACTGTCCCATTGGTAAGTACTGTTCTCAGACTCATACGGTACCTCTCTTTGGCTAAACTATACGTACATATCCTATTGTCGTCAATGAACGTTGGTCAGGTCATTCACCCAGGTACCCCGCTTGATGCGATACAAGCCGATGAACATCTTGGAGACCTCATCCAATCCAAGCAGCAGGAAGAGCTGATGGATTTCTAGATGGAAAACCAAAGCTCCCAGGAAAGCCAGAGGTACGCCGACCGCCCAGACACCGAACATCTCGGCAAACATGGAGTAGCGGGTGTCGCCTCCGCTGCGAAGGATACCGACGATAATGACGATGTTGATGCTCTTGAAAGGCATAGTAAGGGCATGGACATAGAGACAGAGGATCGCCAGCCTTCTCACTTCATCGCTGATGTTGAAGAATTGTGCGAAAAGCGGGGCTACGAGGACTTCAAAGAGACCCATGGCGATGCCAACCATCAAGGCCGTGAGGATGAACCGTTTGGCATAGAGTTTTGCCAGAGGAATCTGCTTCTCCCCGATCTTCACCCCGATCATGATCAAGGTGGCGTTGCTGACTCCCATCATGGCAACAAAAAAGAGGTTGCCGATGGACTCGGCCACGTTGATGGCTGCGATCGCCTCGATGCCGATTCTGCTGTAGGCCACCTTGTAAGCGGTCATGCCCAAGGCCCAGAAGAACTCATTCAGAATGACAGGAAGGCTGGTCGGCACGATATGCAACAAGAAGGGTTTGCTCCAGCGGAAGGCTTCTCTTGTCCTGATCGCCAGCACTGGGTGATGGCGGTAAACGATGACCAGCAGGGCAACCATCTCGACCAAACGGCTGGCAGCGGTTGCATAGGCAGCCCCTGCCACTCCCATTGCTGGTATGGGTCCGATGCCGAAGATCAAAAGGTAGTTGCCTACAGCATTCATGGTGAGAGAGACTAGTGCAACCTGCAAGGGGATTCTTGCATGCCCTACAACCCGCAACGCTGTGGCGAGCACTTGGCTGATGGCAGAGAAGATGTAGCTTGCTGCAACGATTTTCAGATATGAGATGCCGTGAGCCACCACGGTTTCCTCGGTAGTGAAAATGTACATGATTTGACGAGGAATGAAGAATGAGGCAAGTGCAAATACCAAGGCTCCGATGCCTGCCACGGCAACAGAGAGTCCGAGCACTCGCTGGATGTTTGTCTCATTCTTGGCTCCCCAGTATTGGGAGAGGAAAATGGCCGAGCCACTTGTCACGCCGAAAAAGAGGAGGCTGATGAGGAAGAACATCTGGTTTGCCAGCGCAACAGCAGCAATGGGGGCCTCCCCGAGCTGTCCGATCATCAGGGTGTCCACGAAGGAGAGGGAGTTATTGAGCAAGCTTTGGAATACTACCGGCAAGGCGATGGAAATCATCTTGCTGGTAAAGTCCTTTCGTTCCGTAAGGTCTTTGGTCACGGGTCTACCTTCTGGCAAGCAACACTCTCGCCAAGTCCTTTCTCTTCGCTTTTTCCAAGGCCTCAAGAACCAAGGGGCGGTTTTCTGGTTTTTGGTACTGCAACAAAGCACGCTGTAGATGTCGCTCGCGTCCCTTGGGGACATGGATGGTTGCAAACCGCTTGCCCATCCTTGGATCGAAGCCAGTATAGTACATGCAGGTAGAGACTGTCCCGGGGGTTGGGTAAAATTCCTGCACTTGATCGGGAATAAATCGGATCTTATGGAGGTACAAGGCCAAGGTAATGGCATCCTCAAGCGTGCTTCCAGGATGTGCGGCAATGAAGTAGGGGATGAGGTACTGTTTCTTTCCTGCCTCTTCGGTTGCTCCTTGGTAGAGCTCGGAGAAGCTGTCAAACAACTCAGCCTTGGGTTTCCCCATGGCATCGAGGACTGCAGGGCTTACATGCTCAGGGGCAACTTTGAGCTGCCCGCTGACATTATGTCGTACCAGATGCCGCATGAAACGCTCGCGGGTCCGCTCATCACAAACCTCGAGCAGATAGTCGTAGCGGATTCCACTTCTGATGAATACCTTTTTCACCCCTTTGACGGCTTCCAAACTCTCCAACAAGTCCAGATAGCGTTCATGATAATCTTTCAGGTTGGCGCATGGGCTTGGCCAGAGGCACTCCTTGGCAGGACAGGGTCCATAGGTGAGCTGACGATCACAAGCCAGCCCTTGGAAGTTGGCAGTGGGACCTCCCAAGTCATGGATGTACCCTTTGAAGAGAGGATGGGAGACCATTCTCTTTGCCTCAGCAAGCAAAGATGCCTTACTGCGGGTTTGGATCATTCTCCCCTGGTGACTGGTGATGGCACAGAACGAGCAAGAGCCGAAGCACCCACGGTTGCTGGTCAGGGAGAATTGCACTTCTTTCAGGGCAGGGACTCCACCCTCTTTCTCGTAGTCGGGGTGTGCATCAAGGGTGAAAGGAAGCGCGAAAAGGGCATCGAACTGCTTCTCATCCAGAGGAAGCGCCGGTCTGTTCTGTATGACCATACGGTCCATACAGGCTTGGACGATACGCTTGCCCCGAATGGGATTCTCTTCTCCTCTCTGCTGTTGGAAAGCAAGGGAGTAGGCCTTTCTTCCTTCTTCAGTGGGGGTGTTCGACTTGGCATCACGCGCACTGACTTCCTCAAAGGAGGGAATCTGCAGCGTATCAGGTAGGTGCTCATAGTCCTTTTGATTGATCACATGGACGGTACCTGGAATGTCGGTGAGTTCCTTGATGTTTTGTCCTGCATCAAGGCGCTTGACTATCTCTACCGTCTGCCGCTCTCCCATGCCGTACACCAAGAGGTCTGCTTTTGCATCGAGGATGATGGGCTTACGAACCTTGTCTGACCAGTAGTCATAGTGGCTTAGTCTACGAAGAGAAGCTTCCAGGCCTCCTATGATGACGGGGACATCCTTCCCATAGGCTTGCTTTGCCAATGCTGTGTATACCAGTGTCGGACGGTCGGGGCGAAGCCCTGCCTTGCCTCCTGGGCTGTACTCATCCTCGCTTCGGATTTTCAGATTGGCAGTATAGTGAGAGACCATACTGTCGATATTTCCCCCGCTGATCATACAGCAGAGCCTGGGTTTTCCCATTTTGAGAAAATCTTTGGTTGAGTTCCAAGAAGGTTGTGCGATAATACCCACACGATAACCCTCCCGCTCGAGCAGTCTGGCCAGAAGGGCTGTTCCGAACGAGGGATGGTCAACGTAGGCATCTGCGCTGATGAAGGCAATATCGATTTGGTCCCATGACCGATTGTGTAAATCTTCTTGTGTTGTAGGAAGAAATGCAGAGCGAGGGGCGTAGGTTTTCACAACGCCATGATAGGGGATTGCCCCTTTGGTGTAAATAGCCTTCGTCTAAGTGATAAAGGAGCGCAATTATGCAGGAACATGAGCTCTTTGTCATCCTGAATCCCCATGCGGATAAAGGACGAGCGAAGAAGCAGGAGAGGATGATAGAGACGTTGCTCTCCTCTGAAGGATCGAATGTTGTTATCACCCATACCAAGGCAGGGGAAGGGGCTCAGAATCTGGCCTATGAGGCAGCGATGACCGGAAGGAATCCGATCATAGCAGCTGGAGGGGATGGAACAGTGAATGAGGTTGCCAACGGCATCCTGAAAGCGATCACCAATCACAACATTCCGTGTCCTGCTATGGGAGTTATCCCGATTGGAAGGGGAAATGATTTTGCTTGGGGCATGGGCATTCCCAAAGATGTGGCCAAGGCGTGTTCCACCATCCTTGCAGGGAAAAGCAGGACCATCGATGTAGGGGTTACCTATGGGGGCAAGTATCCTGATGGCAGGTTCTTCGTAAATGGGCAGGGCGTCGGGTTCGAGCCTCTTGTCAATTTTCTTGCCAGTGATTTCAAGCATGTGACCGGTACCCTCAGTTATGTGCTGGCCCTCATCAGGATTCTGATCCATTATCCTGCTCCTTATTCCGTCAGTCTTACCTTGGACGACGAGGTCATTGATCTGAAGACCCAGCAACTGAGCATTTGCAATGGGAGAAGGATGGGATCAGCTTTTCTCATGGGTCCGGATGCTGTGTTTGATGATGGATACTTTGATGTGGTATATGCCAATACCCCGGTGGCAAGCTACAAGTTGGTTCCCATCGCTCTTACGTTCTTCAAAGGAACGCAAGTGAAGCTCAAGCAGTTCAGCGTCAAGCGGGTGAAGTATGTGAAAATGACCAGCAGAGACAATCTGATGCCAATTCATGTGGACGGGGAAGAGATTTCATTGGGATGCATGGAATTCAGCACCCAATTGCTGGAGTCTTTGCTCCCCGTATTTTGCTGAAATGAGTGGTTTTTGGGAAACCATGTCCAGAGGTGGTGAAAGAGTAAAAAAAGTAAAGGGAATATGTTTGTTTGTTAAAAATGTTGACTTTCCGATTGCAGAATAATTTGCTAATATATATATGATTATTATGTATAAGAAAAATTTGGGGGCTTGGTTTTAGAATTTTTATGTTGTTTCTGTATCTTGTTGTATATGCGATTGACTTCTCCGAAAAGAGAGTATATCTTTAAAAATGCGCGTCTTATGTAGTTTTTCCAGTGTTTACCTGCTAAGTAAGGAGTTCCCAATTTGATCAAGGATATGGTGCCGTTCGTACATTTTTATGACCAGGATTTCGTCGATATGTACGATAGGTCTTGGGTCTGGATTGACGAACTGTGGAAACAGGGATCTGAGGCAAACGGCTTCAATGGTTCCTATCTTTCTCATCCCGGCCAGACCACCTTCAATCAGTATTTATCAAGCTTTACCTCCCTGTTTTTGGTGTACAGCAACCAGAATAATTCACCGTTTCCTCTGCTGGACTATTTTTATCAGAAGCAAGAACCCAACGGTGCCATTCGTGGTGAGTATTCGATTGAAGACGGCAAGCCCGTATTCACCGCTGCCAATCCGGAGGGTATTTCTCCTCCGCTTTTTGCATATGTGGAGCATGGTTTCTATCACAAGGTCGGCAACAAAAAGCGACTGAAGGATGTTGTTCCCATCCTCGAGCAGTATTTTTCCTGGATTCAAGCAACATTCCAGAAACCAAATGGATTGTTCAGTGTCCCCGTAGAGGCATGCCAGACGGGGAATACTCCTCGTGACCATGTATATTATCCGTTGGACTTCAATGCTCAGCTTGCAGTCAATGCTCTGTACATGTCCGCAATCGGAGACATCCTCAACGACAAGGAACTGAGCTTCCGTTACAAGCGGATCTACTTCTCTCTGAAGACACGTATCAACAGCATGATGTGGGATCCAGAGTCCAACTTCTACTATGATCTGGACATCAAGGAAAATCGGCTTGATCACAAGTTCATTGGTGCGTATTGGACCATGCTTGCTGAGATTCCCAATGATGAGCGTGCAGCCTATATGATCGAGTATCTGCATGATCCTCAGGAGTTCGGTACTGACAATCCGTTCCCCGGTGTCCCTGTCTCCTCTCCTGCTTTCAGTGAAGAGGGAAATGGGCACTGCGGAGGTGTGCTCTCAGTGAACACCTTCATGGTGATCAAGGGTTTGGAAAAGTATCAGCAGTTTATCTTTGCCCGTGAGTGTGCAATCAGGCATATGTACTTCCTGCTTGATACGTTGCATCCAGATTCCGAAACCATCGGGGATGTATGGGAAGCGTACCTGCCCAACAAGGAAGGTTATTCCAAGACGACAGAGATTGCAGACTTTCCGAGAAGGCGCCTCATGCCCTATGCCGCTTTGGTCACCATCACCCTTATGATTGAGAATATTGTAGGCTTGGATATCTCTTTGCCGCGAAAGACAGTCAATTGGGTCATGCCCTCCTTGGAAGCAATGGGAATCGAACACCTGTCGCTGAAACGGAACATGATTACCATTCTCAGCAACAAGACAGATCGTGGCTGGGAAATCAGGCTGGAGAGCGAGAAGCTCTATTACTTTACCATTGAGATACTCGGAGAGAACAAGAAGAAGACCCTTCCCATTCCTTCTGGCAAGTGCTCGATGCTCATCGATAAGCTGTAAGCCATGGCTTGGTTGGGTAAACTCTTCGGAGGAGCTGTAGGCTTCATGTTCGGCGGGCCTTTGGGCATGATCGCCGGCATAGCCTTCGGCCACATGTTTGACAAGGCCGATGATATATCTGGTCAGATTCCGTACCAGCAGAATCAAAGAACGGCTTACACCACCCTTGATCGTGAACAGATGCTTTTCTTTGTCGGGGCATTCTCGATGCTCGCCAGAATCGCTGCTGCCGATGGCTCAGTATCTACTCATGAGCGTCAAAAAGTGGTGGAATTCATTAGAAGCGACCTTCGTTTGGGGTATCGTGAAGAAGAAGCTGCCCTTCGTGTCTTTGATGCTGCGCTTACCGGCGGCGGTACCTTCGAACAGTTTGCCGCCCAATTCTACCAGAATTTCAGCCACGCTCCGAATATCTTGCAGCTCATGATTGATATCTTCTACCGCGTTGCTGCTGCCGATGGGCAGATCAACCGTAATGAGGAAGAAATGATCAGACGGGCCGCCCAGATATTCCATCTTCCTGACAGTTTTGTTGAGATGCTCTGCAATCGGTATGGTGGTTGCGCCAACGCCAGTGACAAGGCCTATGCCATTCTCAATGTGACCCGATCTGCTACTGATGACGAAATCAAGCGTGCTTACAGAAAGCTCAGCATAGAGTTCCATCCGGATACCCTGGCGGCGAAAGGCATGGGCCAGGAGTTCCTTGCACATGCTACTGCCAAGTTCAGGGAAATCCAGCAGGCGTACGAGTCAATCAAGAAAGAACGCGGAATCAAATAAGAACAGCTTCTAGAATCTGACCCTTCCCCTCATAGACCGGGCAAGGGTGATTCTGTCTGCATACTCCAGATCCCCTCCGATAGGAAGTCCGCTTGCAAGACGGGTTATGGCGAGTTCTGGATGATCCTTGAGAATATGGCGGATGTACAAGGCGGTTGTATCGCCTTCTTCCGTGGGATTGGTGGCAATGATCAGCTCACTGAAGGAACCATGCTCAATCCGCTTGAGTAATTTGGAAAAGCTCAGGTGTTCCGGCCCAATGCCATCCAACGGACTGATGGCTCCCCCCAAGACATGATAGAGCCCATTGTAAGCTCCGCTCGCCTGCAGGGTGACCACATCCTGGGGTTGTTCCACCACGCAGATCTGGCTTCTGTCTCGTGTGGGATCGCCGCAGACGGGACAAGGATCAGTTTCCGTGAAGCTTCCGCATTCTGAGCAGGGAAAGACTTTCTCTTGGATGGTTGCGATTGCTTGGGCAAGGTTCTGGTTGTAGCTCTTCTCGGTCTTGATGAGATGGTAGGCAAGGCGGGAGGCACTTTTTACTCCGATACCAGGCAGGCGAGAGAGAGTTTGGATAAGGGTTTCCAATGCTGTCATCTTCAGGCCTGCGTAAAGGATGGGGCCATACGGAGCCCTTCACTCTGGATCTTCTGCTGGACTTTTGCACTGGCGTCATTGAAGGCACTGGTAAGCAAAACTTGCAGGGTCTGGATATCTTCAGGATCGACGATATCCTTCTCTATGCGCACATCGGTGACAATGAACTTACCGTTGATTGTCACTTCCACCATGCCGGCTCCGGCACTTCCTGTCGCGGTAATGGTAGGAAGCAGGTCTTGCATCCGTTTCACGTTCTCTTGGATGCCTTTCATATTTTTCAGAAGATCAAAAGGATTCATATCCATGGCTGCTGTTCCTTTGTAGGTAGGTGTTCTAAATGGTTGTGATTTCACCTCGGAAGACCGAGGCGATCTTGGAAATGAGCGGGTCGCTCTCAGTAGGAGTGACTTTTTGCTCTTCTTCCGCACAGAGGAAGTGCACAGGTCCCGAGAAATTGGTTATCTCCTGGATGAGAGCTTTGAATCTCTGCTCATTCTCATGTGCCTTGTTCTGGCAAAAGGGAGTGGAAAAGGTGAGATAGAGAGCATTCCCCTCACTTCTGACCTCGGTTATTGCCTGTGCCACTTGGCTGAGCAACGGTGCATTGGTAAGTTTGCTTACCAGTTGGGGAAGGTCAGTCTTTGTGAAGGGACGGCTGGTTTTGGGTTTTGGCTCTTCTTGGGCTACCGGTTCCGGTGCAGGCTCAGCTTGCTTGGCCGGTAAGCTGGCAACAGAGGAGGAAGCCTCCTGCTTGGCCTTTGGCTGGACAACCGGGGTTGTGGAAAGAAGGTCAGGCTGTACTTCAAGCTTGCGCACCTGGACCTTTACCGCACCATTGACCAACTCCTCACGCAACTGAGCAATTTTTTGTACCAACGTGGTTGGAGAGGAAAGGTGGGGAAGGCTTGCTAGCCGTGAGATGGCAAGCTCCAGCTCAAACCGGGGATTGAGTGAGTAGCGAACCTCTCGATAGAGCTTGAGGAAGAGTTCCAGTGCAGCTTCCAGCTGTTCTGAGGTATATGCACTGCGCAGAGAGAGCGGAATCCGTTCGCTCTGGATTCCCAATATTGCATCCTCAGTGACTCCTGACTTGATGAAGAGCATGCTGCGGAAGAAGAGGGTGAAGTCCTTGATGCACTGTTCGACCGACACCCCTGCAAACAACAGGTTCTGCACCGAGAGCAGGGCTTGGTCGGTCTTGCCTTCCAACAGCTGGCTGACAAGGGCGACAATTTGGTCGATACCTACCAATCCAAGCTTGCTGGAGATCTTCTCCATGGTGATATGTCCTTGGGAGAAGGAAACAACTTGGTCAAAGAGCGTATAGGCATCACGCATGGAACCTGTCGATTCCTTGGCGATCCAGAAGAGGGCATCCTCATCAGCCTCAATCTCATTCTCAATAGCAGCATCTCTGAGGCAATTCTTGATAAGGTCGAGATCAATGAGTTGGAAATGGAATTGCTGACATCGGCTTCGGATGGTTGCCGGGACTTTCTGCAACTCAGTGGTGGCAAAAATGAAGACGATGTATGCAGGAGGTTCCTCGATGGTCTTCAGCAGTGCATTGAACGCACTGGTGGAGAGCATATGCACTTCGTCGATGATGTATATCTTGTACTTGCTGCTCTGGGGCGGAAACAGTACTTCATCCTTGATCTGGCGGATGTCGTTGACACTGGTGTTGCTTGCACCGTCAATTTCGATGACATCGACATTGTTGCCTTGGGCGATCTCACGGCAATTTGAACAGACACCACAGGGGTGGGCAGTTGGTCCTTGTTCACAGTTGAGTGATCGTGCCAGGATTCGGGCAGAGGAGGTTTTTCCCACCCCTCTTGGTCCACTGAACAAGTAGGCATGGGCAATTCTCCCCATTTCAATCGCATGCTTGATGGTGGATACCACGAACTCCTGACCCACAAGATTATCAAATTCCTGGGGCCGTTTCCTGGTAGCAGTTACTTCATATGCCATGAATGCTCCCTTACGAATGTACCTTGCGAGTATACCATACTTTGGCATTGAGGGGTAGAACCGCTACGAGAGTGTGGCTTGATGATGCATTGCAAAAGTATGAAAAAGTGCAGGCTCACAGTCTGCACTCACAGTACAAGAATCGTGACTCTTTACCCACAAAAACCAGTTTTCTGGTCAAAACAGTAGAGCACCGGAAGCACAGCCAAATTGAGGATATCCTCTGTTCTCAGAGGAATCCCCGCTGCTTCCAGATTGGACAAGAGCTCTTTCGCAACAGAGGGTTCCTCAATGGGAGCCATCAGAACCAACTGCTCTCCCTCATTCTCAGCCCTACTCTTCAGAAATCCGGTAAAGAGGCTATACTCGCTCTCAAGGCTACGATCCAGACTCATTGCATCAAATACAGAGGCCTTGGAGATACCTACACTCTGGAGGGCAAGAAATACATCCTCTTTATAATCCAATTCTGATAATACGATGATAAGCAGATTCATGGCTTCTTCCTCCTATTGAATGTCAGTTCCCACATGGGTTTCCCCTGCTTTGTGCAAGGCGAAGCGGGTAAGCAATGGGCCGATGATCTCCGTGATGATGGTTGTGAACAGCAGCACATTGATGATGGTTGATGCGAGTTGCATTCCCGCATCACCGAACTGACCGGAACCAAATTTCTTATTGATGGCAAGGGCGAGGGCAAGAGCAACTCCTACCTGCGGCAGGAGAGATAGGCCGATAAGGGAACGAACTTTCTTTGGAGCTCTGCCAATGAAGGCTCCCAAGGTTGCTCCACCCATTTTCCCGAAGCTGCGCAAGGCAAAGTACAGCAAGCCAAGCAGTCCGATTGTGCGGATGGAGCCGATATCGAGATGGGCACCACCCAATACAAAAAACGCGACCAGGAAAATGGGGGAAAAGTTGGAGACTATGCCTTCGCTCTTTTTGCTCAATACCGGTGAGGTGTTTACGATCATCATGCCAAATGCCATGATCGCCAAGAGTTCTGAGACTGCAAGCAACTCGCACAGTCCGAGCAGGGTAAACAGGAACGTTGCCAAGAGCAGCATGATCCAGTCGTTGTTTCGTGTCTTGCGGAGGATCAGGACATAGGCAATTGCAGAGAGAATCCCGATTCCCAAAGCTATGGAAATGGAGAGAAGCGCCGACCCAAGCATCAACGGTATTGGGATGGAACTGCCTTGCAGGTTGGAGCTTACGAAACTTTCGATGAACACATAGATGATCAAAGCAGCCGCATCATCAATTCCTACCACTGCAAGAATGGTTGAAGTCAACTCACCTTTTGCCCGGTATTGCTTGATGACCGCAACAGTGGCTGCTGGAGCGGTAGCCGAGGCAACAGCTCCGAGGAGCAGAGAAGTATTCAAACTTGCTCCAAAGATGTAGAACAAGCCCAGGAACACCACGATAAAGGCTCCGAGGCTTTCGAACGTAACGATGGCGAGGATGCTTTTACCCAATCTCTTTATGACATCCAGTTTCAACTCGATGCCGATCATAAAGGCGATCAGGCCGAGCGCAATGGAGGAGACGGGACTCAATGCTTCCAGGATGGGGTTGGAAAGCAAACGAATCACCGAGTTTCCCAACAGTACCCCAAGCAGTACGTATCCCGTTACTTCAGGGATTTTGACTGCTGAGGTTATATACTTGATTACGTAAGCGGAGCCGAAGATTGCGGCAAGGTATAAAAAAACGTGAAATTCCATACAGTCTTACAGTTCAGCAAATGCCGCAAGCACAGCATTGGCATCCTTTGCATGCCTCAGTTCCTTCCTGCGAGCAGGATTCTTGATGACCAGTGTAATTTTTGAAAGAATCTTCAGATAGTCAGCTTGCTTATCTGTAGGTCCCCCTATCATGAATACCAAACGAACCGGCTTTTTGTCCAACGCGTCCCATTCGGCATCATTTTGCAATATTGCCGCCACTACGAAGAATTGCTTGATTGTTGGGAGCTTGGCATGAGGAATTGCTACCTGCAATCCTATACCAGTACTCATGATTGATTCCCGTTCCATGATCGCTTTGGTAAAACTCTGAACATCCACGCTAGTGTCAAGTTCAGAAGCTTTCTTTGCCATCATTGAAAGTATGTCTTGTTTATTGGTACTGTCTGTAAACATCACAGATGATTCTGAAAGATAATCGAGTATCCGCATTGGGTAACCCTCCGATTCCAAGCATAGAATCATCAATCCTCTTTGTAAAGTGCAGGAAGGCAAACAGGGAATATGCACCGATTGCAGCACTCGGGCTTCATCAACGGTAATAGTATCGGGCATTACTTGTAAATTCAGGAGTCAAGGATGAGTTGAACGCAAACACCTCCACCTTGATTCTCTCTCGGGTTTCCATTTTCACCAGAAGCAGGCCAAGTGGGTTGGGGTTGTATGAGTCATCAGACTCAACATACGGAACCCCATGCCAGTTGCAATAATCCTCATCAAACACGACGTAAGTTGCCTGTTCACCAACACCAACATCAGAAAATGGGATGAAATCGTCTTGAGAGAGATTCAGTGCATACCTAATTTTTCCGTCTTCAATGGGAAACGCAGTGTCCAATCTCACCCTTGGTTGGGATGGATACCAGAGGTCGTAATGGAAGGAAATTCCTTCAGTCCACTTACCATCAACAAGCGCAAACCAGTTTCCTTGTATGCTGTCTTCCCTGTCATACGCAAAGGTTCCTTCGATGGATGAAAAGCCTTGGCGAAGATCGAGGTAGTGCTCCAGGAAGATCTGTTCAGTTGCGTTATTATCCAGTTTGAGTTCTATATTTGTAAGATATGATGAGGTATGATCTGCATCCTGTGCTGGGTAGTGTCGCTGAAGAGTACCCAGATTGCCATCTTCCGTTCCTGCCGGTTTAGGCGGAACGATCTTATCGTACAACTGTTCCTTCAGTGAGTCAGGGAAGTAGGAGAAGGGGTTCTGCGCATAAGGCATAGTGATGGGATACTTGGTATTGGCAAGTGAGTTTCTCCTACTCCTGTCGAGCACATACAGATCCAGATTGCTATTAGGATTGAACGTTCCCAACTTGTCTCCGGCTTCCACCATATCACCCACGCGAAGATAGTCAGCATGATTTGGATCTGTTTCCAGCATGATATGCCCAAACACATAGCTGACATCCCTGGAGACGGCAATGCGGATGCTGTAGTCGTCGTACGTTGAAGATGACTCATCAGGGGTTTCGATATAGTGGATCTTGCCAGCAGCCGGGGCGTAGACAGTGGCTTGGGTTGCTGCTTGCTCAAGATAGATGTGATCGGCAGGAAAAACATGCGTTCCTGCCATACCCAACGGATATACTTTCCGCAAGTCAGAAGAGAGGACAGGAAGCTGGGTGAACTCCAAGGGTTCAGATTCTGCCAGGAGCGATGAGTCGAACCAATCTTCGATAGGATCCGGCCCAAGGTTCGTGAAGACGTCCGGCTCGCCCTTGCAGCCGATGAGGATTGCCAAGCAGATAACAACCAGAGAGAAGAATTTTCTGAACATTTCCCTTTGTCCGTCTCTGCTTACAGTATCCTACACAAATACGAGTCTCACAATCAGGAATCTTCTGAATAGGAATAATTTGGGATATTTGTCTTTTATTTCTAATATAATAAATACTTGTAAGAGAATGTATTATTTACTTCTCGCTTTTCCTTGCATTCGAAATCCACCTGTTTTAGTATCATAAGCAGTGTACTTCCCATCTGAGCTTGCAAGAATCCAAACCTGTTTCCATAAGAGATTGTGAAGCCTATGCGAGGAGATTCTCTTGCTACAAAATGCAAAGCCTTGGTTGAAAACCTTCCGGATGGAGTTTGTTTCTCTGATCCCCAAGGTTCCTTGTTTTATGGAAACAAAAGCTTTGCAATGTTGTTTTGTTTCAAGACCACCGAAGAGATCAAAAATGCTTCACTGCTTTCCTTCATTCATCCAGACGACTGTCCTACGGTAAAAGAGTTTCTGGGGCGTATGATGCAATTTGAATATGGGAAAACCGTGGTACAAGTACGAACGGCTGGCTGTGATTCCCGGCAGCAATGGATTGAGATGCGGGCAGTGAACACCATCACTGAGGAAGGGGCGTTCCTTGTAGTACGTGATGTCACCAATTACAAGATGCTTCAGGATGAACTTCAGCTCCAGGCGCTGACAGATGAACTCACCGGGTTATACAATCGCAGGGGATTCAAATTGATGGCAGAGCAGGAGCTGAGGCATAGCCAGAGGTTGCAAACCGAAGTTATCATGCTCAGCATCGATATTGATTCCTTCAAGATCATCAACGATACCTTTGGGCATGGAGAGGGAGACTGGGTACTCCGTCTTGTATCTGCATCACTGAAGGCCAGCTTTCGCTCAACAGACATCATAGCACGGTGGGGTGGTGATGAGTTTTTGGTACTTGCCCTCGATGCTCCAATCGGGACGGTTGATATCCTTACCGATCGGTTCAAGCAGTCCTTGCTTGATATCTCAC
>Ga0265295_1000900_pt1 | contig 56232 bp, 56 predicted proteins | sample Munlansysbiofilm_FD_192503 | JGI IMG/M metagenome (GOLD analysis project Ga0265295, IMG submission 192503) | Leachate microbial communities from a municipal landfill in Southern Ontario, Canada - Methane capture system biofilm | ecosystem: Engineered > Solid waste > Landfill > Unclassified ... | reverse complement strand
TTATTTTTTTGCGGACATTTTGCGGACATTTTCTGACAAAGAAAAAACCAAACTGCTGAATTTCAATAGTTTGGTTTTAGTAAACGTGCCCAGGACAAGACTCGAACTTGCACACCGCAACCGGCACCACCCCCTCAAAGTGGCGTGTCTACCAATTCCACCACCTGGGCAATTTGCGGGGCAAATATAAGACAAATTTCCTTATTCTTTCTATATTTGTTGAGTAAAAATTTGAATATGGACACACACACAACACTTCAACGCAGGGCTGTAGAAATTGCGGCAAGGCTCCGCAGTGAGGGAGCGGATAAGCCGGCTCCCGAAGATTCTTTTGGTTTGTTCAAGCACAAAGGGGACATGATCTATCTGGTTGGGGACACCGAATCCAAAAAGGTAGATCTGGATAAAGATTACCGCATACAGAAAGTAATGCTTTCCGCTATGCGTAAGAACCTGGTTTCGTGTGTTCAGGAGGTGTCCGAAGGAGGTGTTTTTGAAGCATTGCTCAGGGCTGCCATGCCTGCGGAACTGGGTTTTGACATCACAACGGATTCCGAGATCCCTGAGGAAAAATTCCTTTTTGAGGATCCGGGAACATGTGCTGTCGTAACGGTTCCCATAGATAAGGATGAGGAACTTGTACAATTTCTTTTCGATAACCAGGTGACGGTTATGACACTGGGCCATGTAACAAAAGGGGATATTCGCATTGATGACCAGTCCTACGGAAATATCCGCCAGATATGACCATACCAACGGGCTTTTTAACGCCATTGCCAGCCGGTACGACAGGACCAACTGTCTGATCTCGTTCGGTCTGAACAAATGGTGGCACAGAAGGCTGGTTGCAAGTGTGAGGCAAGTCGCGCACGCGACCATCCTGGATCTGGCGTGCGGAACGGGAACCCTTACCCGAAAACTGGCCGGACTGCCCGGGACCCGCGTAACCGGAATTGACCCTTCGGTAAACATGTTAGCCGTTGCCGGGCAAAGGATGACGCACAGGCGAAGATCACCCGGGGGAGGGGAGCAAGTGGCGTTTCTGGAGGGGTATGCCGAGGCGCTTCCCTTTCCTGACAATTCCTTCCAGGTGGTCACCGTTTCTTACGGGATCAGGAATTTTGCCGATAGGGACGCCGCGTTCCGCCAGGCGCTGCGGGTGCTCAAACCGGGAGGAATGATCTTCGTGCTTGAGTTTTCGCTGAAAGCGGAAACCTCGGCAATGATGGCATTACAGCGCTTTTACATCCACCGTCTGCTGCCTTTGGCAGGCTGGCTGTTCACCGGAGAGAAGGCGGCCTACCGGTACCTCCGGGATTCAGTGGCAGGCTTTCCGGCACCGCAGGCGATCTGTGATGAAATGAAGACCGCCGGATTTAAAGAAATTAAATTTACCAGGTTTGTGCCCGGAGTGGCCGTCTTGTTTACAGGTTTAAAGAAAAGTTGATGACAGAATACAATTTCAGTTCCATTCTGGGTCTTATGCTCTATTTGTTTTATCTGGGGCTGGCTCTGTATTTTATATACGATCTGGTGTTCAAAAAGCACAATCCGGTCAAATCTCTATCGTGGATAGTCGTCATGCTGTTGCTTCCCTATGCAGGATTGATCCTTTATTTTTATTTTGGGAGGGATTTTCGCAAAGTGAAGATATACAGTCGGAAAGGTTTGCACGACGAACGTCTGAAGAAAGAGCTGAGTGCACGTCAGGTGGAAGAGCTGAATGCGGCCAAAGAGAATCTGCCTTCAGATCTGGCCTCTCATAAAAAACTGATATTGCTGGCTCTTAACAACAGCAGGAGCATTGTTACCGAACATAACAGCACCGAGATCTTTTTTACGGGTAAGGATGCCCTCGAAGCCATGTACGAGAGTGCTTCAAAGGCCGCGACCCATATACATCTTCAGTCGTTTATCATTGAAAATGATTCGGTAGGAACCCGCTGGAAAAACATGCTTATCAAAAAAGCACGGGAAGGGGTGGAGGTTTGTGTGATCTACGATGATTTTGGAAGCTGGCATTTACCTGGATTCTACATAAGGGAAATGCAGCATGCCGGTGTGCACATAGAACCTTTCGGAAAAGTAGGTTTCCCCTGGCTCAGGGCTATGATCAATTACAGGAATCACCGAAAATTGCTGATTGTTGACGGTATGGAGGGATTTTTGGGAGGGATCAACATAGCTGACAGGTATTACGACGGAGGAGCCAGCCTGGAATGGAGAGACACACAGATGCGCATCAGGGGGGAAGCCGTCAGGCAGCTTGAATCGAGTTTCCTGATGGATTGGTATTTCATTACCCGTAAAAACCTGAGAAGAAGAAAACCTTACAGCTACCGCCTTCCTGACATAGAACAGGATGCCGTGGCCGAGACCTGTTACATGCAGATTGTCAGTTCGGGACCCGACAGTGACTGGGCCGATATCATGCAGCTATACCTTACATCCATTACAGAGGCGAGAACCCGCATCACCATTACCACACCTTACTTCATTCCCAATGAATCGATCCTGAATGCACTGAAAATTGCCGCCCTGGGCGGAGTTGAGGTCCGTGTCATGCTTCCCGAGGAAGCGGACAGTCGTTTTGTACATTATGCCAGCCTTTCCTATGTCAACGAATTGCTGGATGCCGGGGTGAAGGTCTATTTATATACCAGGGGATTCATCCATTCCAAGACCATCAGCATTGACGGAAAATGTTGCGTCATCGGATCTGCCAACCTGGACAACAGGAGTCTGGACCACCATTTTGAGGTAGGCGCGATCGTGTACAATCCAGGGGTAAGCATGGAGCTGGAGACCCAGTTTGACAGATATCTGAACGATTCACGATTGATCGTACGCAGGAACTGGGACAGAAGGCCTTTCCCGCAGAAGGTTTACGAACAGCTTACCCGCCTGCTGAGTCCCTTGCTGTAATATCTTCCTTATTCCACCTGAATTTCCTGCAGGATGGTTTCCTGCGAGCCGTCGGTAAAAATAAGAACGGCCCTGATGGTATGAACGCCCGCTGTCAGCAGTTCCCTTGACCCCGCCTGCCTGGAAACATTGTTGAAATACCATTGTTCCGAGGCTATTGCCGGACCTGTGCCCGAAAGGCGCAACACTATGACATCTCCGGTCCGGAAAGATCCCCTGTTCGTGTAAAGTCCGTACGTGGAAGGAGGAGAGGTAGTCCCGGCAGTACAAGTGATCCTGCCTCCGGTCAGGGAAATATGGTACAGGTCAAAACCCGTGGGACGGTTGAGCCAGTCCAGGGATCCGGGATCCGTGGCATAGGTGAATTCGGTTTTTTGTGTGGGTCCCGGGAAGGTCTTGTGACCGGACGGATTGGCTTCCATAATAAGGTAGCAGGGATGGTTGCTGAAATTGTTGATGGCATTGTTGTCCCATCGGTCAATATAAGCGGGGGTCCGGTCGACGTGATAGATCAGCAGCCCTTCGTGGGGCAGGTACCGATCCCATCCGCTTTTCAAGCGGGTTTCGTACAGGAAATATTCCCCGTCCGGCAGGTAATCTGTATAGGTTACGGTTCCTGAACGGTAGCCTGTGTTCATATGTACAGGGTCAAGTTCGTAATAACCTGTTTTTTCCAGGGGCAGGATATCATCCCGGGAGATCCATCCGGTGAGGTACCTTTCCATAACGCTGAAATAGGGAGGGGTCCTGCCCTGGTTGTTATAATTGCCTGAGGACATGAGGGAATACGGGCCGGGTTCAGCGGCATCTCCGTTTTTTCCATAATCAGTATCGTAAAAATCAGGCAGTCCCAGCACGTGTCCGAATTCATGGCAGAAAGTGCCGATCCCCGCATAATCCTGCCCGGAAGGGGCACCCCTGAATTCCGAGGTACAGGCATATACGCCCGTTTTGACCCCGTCTACCGTTAACTGGTTGTATATGCTCCATTTGTGAGGCCAAATGGTATCGTCTCCGCCTCCTTCCGCCTCGTTATACCCTGCAAAATACACAAATATGTTGTCTATATAGCCGTTCCCGTCAATATCGTATTGTGAAAAATCTATGCCCAGAAGCTGATCGGCCAGCCGAACCGCTTCCACTACCATTTCACGGGGTCTGACATCTTCACCGTCTTTGTCATTTTCTCCGTAATAAGCCACCGTACCGGATAAGGTAACCGGACCCACCACGTCAAATTGAGGATTGAACTGTCCAGAAGAATTCTCATAAAAATAATCGTAAGCCGAGCCGGTGGCCCTGTATGCATTGTACCCGGGCAGGTTGAGCATATCAAAAAAGTGTGCCTGCGGGTCAGGGGGAGTGAAAGACAGATCGGCAAACTGTGCCAAAATGACCAGGAAACGTTTTTCACCCGTCGAAATGGTCCCTGATGGGGCAGCCATAGTCTGCACCATGACTGATTCCCGCCGGATGGCTGCCCTGATAATGGCTGCCTGCGGGGGCCTGTCGGTTACCAGGTCAGTGGAAAATTGGGACAGTGCGGATTCAATGGCACGGGATGTGGTGATGAGTCTGTTCCCGTCGATGCCGAAAGTCGCATAGTAATAATAACCTTCGGGACCTTGTTCCACAAGTCGGCCCCCGCAGGTTTTCCAGTTCAGGAACTCGTCACCGTGGATGCGGATGGTAAGGGTACTCCCGTCCGGCTGGATAATACGTACGGGCAGGGGATATGCAGCTACCGCATAAGCCCGGGAAATTCCCCCGGTTGACATCAGGATCAGCATAAGAGATATGATCAGGATCCGTCTCATGGGATATCGGTTATTATTACAAATCCTTCCCTGCTGTTCTTGTCCACAAACCACATTGTATTGTTTCGGATTCTAAGCAGTATGCATTGTCTGAGGCCCTGTTGGATCTGTTCATAGCCAACTGCCGTTATCAGGACGGAAAATTCTTCTTCTGGCCCGGGGTCTCCTTCAACAGGTCCCACAGAGAACATTTGTCCGTTCCGCAGATGCTGCATGCGGAAAGTGAACCCATTGTTGTTGTGCCGGACGGCGTACTGATCCTGAAAAGGACGAAGAATTGCCAAAGGCTGTGCCCCTGCGGTATAAATGCCGGGTAATGTGGATGACAGAAAGGGATGTTGTGCGTAAGGCGCCTGGATCACCCGCAGGGTGTCCCTGATTTCTCTGCTTTCACTCTCCACAATGATCTCCGTTTCACGACGGGTGAGCAAGGTGTTGGGACTTGCAGCAAATACAAGTTCCGTTTCTGTCTGCACGCGCGTGCCGCTATGAGTTACCCAGGTCACCCCGGATGGCATGATAACGTTATAGGGAACGTTGCTGATCAGGGAAACGGAAAATTCAGTGTCATCTTCAAGGAATATTTCGGAGGGAGACAATTGCAATTCTTCCCGTGGTGACTGCAACACGGTAAGGGTGTCGGACAAGGCTGAGTTCCGGTCTCTGACAATCACCCTGGCCGTACGGCCCTGTTCCCCCTCCAGCGGATCAATCTCCAGTTGCAGCTGGTCGGTTCTCATGGTTTTGGTCTGCAGTATCCTGACCCAATGCGGATCGTCCTCAAACAGAATGTCATAATTGATATTTGTCCTCAGTTGTACGGTGAATATACCGCCAGGCTGAGGGACCCTTATCTGTCTGGTAGAAAAGATCAGTCTGTCTGTTTGTGCCTGGTATATATGAAGCGTGTCGGCCAGACCGATCCCGCGGAAGATGATCATCCCGTGGCGGGTCCCGTCTTCCGAGCCAGCCGTCGCCCGGAAATATTCCCGGGAAGAGACAAGCCCTTTGGTTGGCTGAGGGTCCTGTGACTGTGCAATCCAGTTGAAAAGCGCGGGAATGGTCACTGTATAATTGATATTGTGCCTGATATCGGCATAGAAAAGGCCTCCTTCTGCAGGAATGTTCAGTACATCGGCAACCAGCAGTAACGCGTCTCTTTGTTTTTGTGTTACGGTAATATTTTGTGAAGTGCCCGCGGTGTTAACCCTCACCAGGGTATTCCTGTCATCATACGAAGTGTTCTCTTCCCCGCTTCTTACCGTTATCCGATGTGTCCCGGGCCCTGCCGAAAGGGGCTGGATTGAAAGCCATGAGGGAAAGTTGTCGGGAACAATAGTCCAGTCACCGGAAGAAGCTATAGTGAAAGAGGTGTTTTGCTGAGCCTGGTTATTGAGGATCACGGAAACCGGAAAAACAGCCAGATCTGTTACAGGCTGTTTTACAGGAACTGCCGTTGTGCGTTCATTGGAAAAAATTCTTAACGAATCCGTCCTCGGAGACACTGTCGTATTTAAGTGAATAACGGTTATAACCGAAGTGTTTTGCCCTTTTGATCCTGACTTCGGAGATACATCCAGCCAGGGTACCTCCCCGTCAAAATCAAGCGTCCAGGCAGCAGGCGCATAAAAATGTACCTGAAGCGTATCTCCGGGAATCTTCCCCGGTGGAATGTTTATCTGCCTTGTGGTCGCTACAATTTCAGCAATGCTGTCACTTTGCGGAGTGCACCTGAAAAAGAGCAGGACCAGCAGCAGCAGGGGCAGTTTCTTTCTCATCAGTATAAAGATAATGAATATCCGCTATTCTGTGTAACGTATTATGTGAAAATTTTTTACCAATGTTCTTTGGGCATAATCCCAGAGATTCGTATATTTGTAACAGCTTTTACTATACGATATGTTACTAAGTAAGAAAATGGGAGTGTATCTGAACCAGGCCCACTTCCTCTTTAAACAATGTTTTCTGTCAGAACTGGTAAACAACAATGTAGACCTGACGCCTGAGCAATACCTGCTCATTGACCTGCTTTGGGACGAAGGTCCCCTGACACAGCAGCAAATTGCAGATCAAATGCAAAAGGACAAGAATTCCATAACAAAGCTCATAGACGGTTTGGAAAAAAAAGGCTATGTGATCCGTGAAACCAACACGGAAGACCGCAGGAAAAACCTGGTGGTCGTCACCAAAATGGGAGAGGGGAAAAAACAGGAGATCACTCGTATTGCCATCAATGCGGCCGACAATATCCTGGGGGGGATCCCCCTTGTGGAGCTGAACACCGTGGTGGAAGTCCTGAACAAACTGAACAGGAACATGAAAAATCTTTTAAAGAAGAATCAGGAATGAGTACAGCATACGTTTTACAGAATTTTTCCACCGGGAGGACCTTTCAGGATACGGGATGGCTGCTGTCGGATCCGCTTGATGAGACCCCTTCCCTGATCCGGGCTGTTTACAAGAAGAAACGACTGGACTGCGAAGACCCTGACAGGGGATTGTACCGTTTTGCCGACTGGCTGCCCGTAAACAGAATACTGAAGGGGTCTGCGGCTCCGGTAACTTATCGGAGCCGCGGACTGGCAAGCTATCTGGGTCTTGAAAATCTGTATATCACATTCAACGGGTACTGGCCGGAAAAAGGAGCCTTAATGAGAACCTGTTCTTTTAAGGAGACCGAGGCTTTTTCGGTCTGTGCACATATCCCTGAAGGTGAAAAAAGGACCATGGTGGTCGCTTCTGCGGGGAATACTGCCAGGGCTTTTGCCCGTGTGTGTTCGGAGAACGGGATTCCCCTCCTTCTTTTTGTGCCTTATGACAACCTGGATACCTTATGGTTTGATAAGCCTCTGGATCCTTGCGTGCAACTGCTCTGTTCCCCGCCCGGATCGGACTACTTTGATGCCATAGAGATGAGCAACCGGTTCTGCGAAGATGCAGCACGTTACTTTGCCGAGGGGGGAGCCAAAAACATAGCCCGCCGGGACGGTATGGGGACAACGGTCCTTTCGGCGGCCACTACCATTGGAAGGATCCCTGATTATTATTTTCAGGCTGTGGGAAGCGGAACCGGCGTGATCGCCGCCTGGGAAGCGAACAAACGCCTGATTGAAGACGGCCGTTTCGGAGATACGCTCATGCGCCTGATCCCCTCTCAAAATGCCCCGTTTTTGCCCATTTACGAAGCCTGGAACAACACCGGACGTGTCATGCATGTCATGGAAGCATCAGACGCCAGGAAAAAATCCGCTTCCATACGGGCCAGGGTTCTCTCCAACAGAAAACCACCTTACGGCATACCGGGAGGATTATACGATGCCCTTGTAGATACGGGGGGATATATGGATTATGCCACAAACCAGGAACTCGAGCGTGCCATGGCGTTATTTGAAGAACTGGAAGGCATAGATATTGATCCCGCTGCCGGAGTGGCTACCGCCAGCCTTGTGAACAACGTGAAGGGGGGAAAAGTGGACCGTTCCTCGGTGGTCATGCTCAACATTACAGGAGGAGGAGAAGCCAGGTTCAAAAAGGAAAACGAGATATTTTATCTTAAGCCCGTGGAAGAAACGTCTCTGCTCAGCGCCTGAGCGGAGAGTCCGGTTCTTTGGACAGCATCCGGTATTCTACCCTGGATACAAAGCGCTGAAAAAACTTTGATGTCCATACCGTGGCTTTTCCCAGAGGCGTGAGGATCACGTAATCTTTTCTTTTTCTGATGCCTTTCAGCATCTTCTGGGCCACGCTCCTGGCAGACATCATTTTTTCTTCGGCCCTGGGTGTTTGTCCCTGTGGAGATCCGTCTGCCGTCAGGGCGGAAACGCGGACATTAGAGGCTGTAAATCCCGGGGCGAAGGTCATTACGTGCAGCCCGTCGTAGAGGTGTTCGGTACGCAATGTATCCAGAAAACCGTTCATGGCAAATTTGGAAGAGGAATAGCCGGTTCTGGCAGGAAGTCCCTTAAATCCGGCTATGGATGTAACACCCACCACAGAGCCTTTGTTTTGAAGAAGCCAGGGAAGGGCATATTTGGTACAATAGACACATCCCCAAAAATTCACATCCATCAGGGTTTTCATGACCTTGAGGTCCAGATCTTTGAACAAGGCCCTCATCGAAAGCCCCGCATTATTGACCAGGATATCGATGCGACCGAAATGTTCCAGGGTTTTTTCAATAAGCCGTTTGCAATCGGATTCCACAGAGACGTCGGTAACAATCCCCAGGACGGGCCTGCCTTTCAGTTCTTCTTCAAGCGCCTTGAGTTTGTCAGAAGAACGGGCAGCCATGACTACCGTGGCCCCTGCCTCGGAAAAAACGCGGGTGCATTCCAGTCCTATGCCGGAAGATGCACCCGTAATGATGGCGACTTTACCCTGTAAAAAAGTATCCATGGTTAATGAATAGCCATGTTCTTGATTTCGTTGCCTTTATATTTCCCTTCTTTCAGTTTCTCCTGTATTTCACTGAATGCCCTGAGTGTATATGTTACATGTTCAGGATCATGCATGGCAGTGGGTATCAGCCGGAACATGATCACTTCCCTGGGAACGACAGGATATACCACAACGGAACAGAAGATCCTGTAATTTTCTCTCAGGTCGATCAGGATGTTGGTGGCTTCGGCAAGTTCTCCCTTAAGGAAAACGGGAGTTACACAAGCTTCTGCAGCTCCAATGTCAAATCCGTTTTTGCGAAGTCCGTTCTGTAAGGATCTGGTGATAAGCCAGAGTTTTTCCCGCAATTCAGGTCGTGTCCTGATCATGTCGAGACGTTTGAGCAATCCTTCCACCATGGCCAGCGGCAGGCTCTTGGCATAGATCTGTGAACGCAGGTTGTATCTCAGATAATTGATGATCTCTGCCGGTCCGGCGATAAATCCTCCAATACCTGCCATAGATTTTGCAAAAGCCCCAAAATACAGATCAACCTGATCCATCACGTGAAAATGTTCCGATGTCCCCCGACCGTTTTCTCCCATGACACCAAATCCGTGGGCATCGTCAATGAGTATGCGGAAATCGAATTTCTTCTTGAGCGATACGATCTGATCCAGGAATCCCAACGCGCCCGTCATGCCGTAAACACCTTCCGTAATGAGCAGTATGCCGCCGCCGGTCTTTTCGGTAAGCCGGGTGGCACGTTCAAGGGCTTTCTCACATTTTTCCAGATCGTTGTGCGGGTATACGATCCGTTGTCCCATATGCAGACGCATGCCATCCATAATGCAGGCATGGGCCTGGGAATCGTATACGACCACATCCCTGCGGTTCAACAGGGCATCTATGGTAGAAACCATGCCCTGGTATCCGAAGTTGAACAGGTAGGCATCTTCTTTCTTTTCAAAATCAGCCAGTTCCCTTTCCAGCTGTTCGTGGAGCGAGGTATGTCCGCTCATCATTCTGGCCCCCATTGGATAAGCGAGTCCCCATCTTTCAGCTGCGGCAGCGTCTGTCTTCCTTACTTCGGGATGGTTTGCCAGGCCCAGATAATTGTTGAATGTCCAGGCCAGCATCTTTTTTCCCTGGAATGTCATATACGGTTCTATGGGGCCTTCCAGCTTGGGAAACATGAAGTAACCGTGTGCTTTTCTCCGGTACTGTCCCAGCGGGCCGCCTTCATCTTTTATGATCCTTTCGAAAATATCCATAATTATGCGTCTATGTTTGCGTATTTGGCATGTTGTTCAATGAATTCCCTGCGTGGAGGCACTTCGTCTCCCATCAGCATGGAGAAAATCCTGTCCGCTTCTGCGGCGTTGTCTATGGTGATCTGGCGCAGGATCCTGTTGTCCGGGTTCATGGTCGTATCCCATAACTGCGAGGCGTCCATTTCTCCCAACCCTTTGTATCTTTGAACGGCAACAGAACTGTCCTTTCCCTTACCCAGCTCTTCCACTGCAGCCCGTCTTTGGTCCTCAGTCCAGCAATAACGTTCTTCTTTGCCCTTCCTGACCAGGTAAAGCGGGGGAGAGGCAATGTATACGTGTCCTTCACGTATCAGGTCGGGCATGTGACGGAAGAAGAAGGTAAGCAGCAGTGTGTCTATGTGGCTTCCGTCCACATCGGCGTCGGTCATGATAATTACACGGTGATACCTGAGTTTGGTCATGTTCAAAGCCTTGCTGTCCTCTTCGGTTCCCCGGGTCACTCCAAAAGCTGTGTAGATGTTGCGGATCTCTTCGTTCTCGAACACCCTGTGTTCCTGGGCTTTTTCCACATTCAGGATCTTTCCCCTCAGGGGCAGGATGGCCTGGAATGAGCGGTCCCTGCCGCTTTTTGCGGTGCCTCCTGCAGAATCCCCTTCCACCAGGAAGATCTCACACGTTTCAGGGTCCCTGTTGGAGCAGTCGGCCAGTTTCCCGGGCAGTCCGGCTCCCGACATGACAGTTTTGCGCTGTACCAATTCCCGGGCTTTGCGGGCGGCATGGCGGGCGGTGGCAGCCATGATCACTTTATCTACAATTGTTCTGGCATCTTTGGGATTCTCTTCCAGGTAATTTTCCAGAGCCGTGCTCACAGCCTGGGAAACGGCAGCCATTACCTCGCTGTTGCCGAGTTTTGTCTTGGTCTGCCCCTCAAACTGAGGCTCGTTGACCTTCACCGAGATGATGGCCGTAAGCCCTTCACGGAAGTCTGCCGGATCGATGTCGAATTTCAGTTTGCTGAGCATTCCGCTTTTCTCGGCATAATTCTTAAGGGTGGTGGTCAGGCCCCTCCGGAAACCGGTAAGGTGGGTCCCGCCTTCAATGGTATTGATGTTGTTTACGTAGGAATGGATGTTTTCAGAGAAACCCGTATTGTACTGCATGGCAATTTCAATAGGGATATTTGTTTTGCTGGTTTCCAGATAAATGGGATTCTCAGTCAGCGGTTCACGCGTTTTGTCCAGGAATTTTACAAAATCCAGGAGCCCGGTCTCCGAATAGAACACATCCTTCCGGAATCCGTTTTTTTCGTTAAGATCGTCTTCGCCGTCTTCACCAAAAGCGTCTTCTTTTGAATTTTCCCGCTGGTCTTCAATGTCCAGCCGTACACCCTTGTTCAGGAAGGCCAGTTCCCTGAGCCTGGCAGACAGGATGTCGTAACTGTATTCGGTCCCCAGGGTGAAAATATCCTTATCGGGAACAAAATAGATATCGGTACCTGTGACATCAGTATCTCCAATGATCTCGACCGGTGCCTGCGGGACACCCCTGGAAAATTCCTGCCTGAAAATTTTCCCTTCCCTGTATATGGTAGCTACCAATTTGCTTGAAAGGGCATTTACACATGAAAGCCCTACACCGTGCAAACCTCCGGACACTTTATAGGAATCCTTCGAGAATTTTCCTCCGGCGTGCAATACGGTCAGGACCACTTCCAGCGCAGACCGTTTTTCTTTTTCGTGCATACCCGTGGGGATCCCCCGTCCGTTGTCGGTCACGGTAATGCTGTTGTCCGGATTGATGATCACTTTTATCTTGTCACAATAACCGGCAAGCGATTCGTCAATGGAATTGTCTACAACCTCGTATACAAGATGATGCAACCCTCTGGACCCTATGTCCCCGATGTACATGGAGGGACGTTTTCTGACAGCTTCCAGGCCTTCCAGCACCTGGATGCTGTCTGCAGAATACTGATTCTCTTTGCTCACTTTTTCTATCTTTGAATAACGTGCGAAGATAGGCAAAAAGCATTAGAAATCCTAATCAGAAGCGGAAGGTAATCCCCCCCCCGAAAGTCAGACCCGGAGTGGGATAGAGATGAAAATACGAGATGTCTTTATTGAGCAGATTGCTTCCAAAAACGTAAACCCCCAGCATCTTGTTCATAACGTAGTCTATACGGGCCCCAAGGTCAAAAGACCCCGGCACGGTAACGGGTGGAGCCCCGGCTATCCAGTCAGGGGCAAAACAATGGTCACGCCAATGACCGGTGGCACTGACAATGATCCGTTCACGCCAGTTGTAGCGTGCGTATCCCCTTATTTCCCAGGCGGGTTTGTGCCAGGGAGGATTCCCTGAACTAAGGGAATATTGGTGCCACTCTCCCGATATGCCTGCCTGAAAAGGTTTTGTTTGGAACGACAGGGATCCGCCTGCAGAATACCTGGTCTCGTCCGAATAACTGAGCATGTACAAGCCTGGAAATCCCTGGTGTTGTATCTGTGTTCCGTAGTAGAACTGATTTTTTGTATAACGGTAGGCCCCATAGATTTTGTAATGGAATTTGTCTGTTATGGTGCCTGTTAAGCCGGCCTGTGCGTCCCACGGGACAGTGGCATCGTACAGTTCGTCAGCAAAAATCCACGGGTTTTCACTCATCCTGTCCTGGTAGGTGTTCAACATGTGTTTGCCGTTCATTTTTCCGTACAGGGTCAGCCAGTCGCCGGCGATGGTAAAGTGCGCGTCAAACCAGGGAAATATTCCGAATTTATTGCCATCAGGCCTGAGAAGGTATCCTATTCGTGCCCCGATGCCTGCCTTGTAACGTTCCCCGCTCAGGATCACGTGTGGGAAAACATTGACGATCGCTCTGGAAGCCGATGCGCCGTCTGCGGTCCAGCAGTTGCTGGCGAAAAGAGCCCTTGCTCCCAGGTTGAGAGAAAAGCCCCTGGCAAGGTGGTACCCGGTCAGGGCTTCCAGGTCCAGGATGTTTTCCCTGATCAAAGGCTGGAAGCCGGCAGGACCGTTGATACGGTTTTTTGCGTGATTGTATCCCGACCTCCAGTAATAATGCCAGGAACCTGGTTCTGAGTTCAGGGAATAGGTTTCCAGTGCGATCCCTGTATTGTAATAATTCTGGTCAGAAAGACTTGCGGCAGACAACAAGTCAATTACCGTATAGTCGTTCTTTCTGTGCTCTCCCAGTGCGCTGATCCGGAAGGTATTCTTCTCACCTCTGTGCTCTATAGTGAATTTTCCTTCTGTGTTCATTCTTTGATCCGGGTCCAGGAGGGACCGGTTACGCGCCTGCATCCCTACGTACCAACCCGAACGTATGGGGGCCTGCAACATAAGGTCTCCTGACAGGGTCCACGGATAACCCAGGCCCAGGTCAATATATCCGTATTTCTTTCCGGGAATGTTGTAATCCTTCACAATGGCAGGCGGCAGTGGTACAAACTCGTATAGGTTGACAAGGGGCTTGTCAAATATGCTGTATTGAAAGAGTGTGTGCAATGTACGCAGGGAATCGGGCACGTACGTGTCCAGGGGTGGTTTTGTGACTTCGATCAGATCGGCATCGTACAGACGTTCCACCTGTATGACAGGATTGATCTGATTTTGTGCTGACAACGAAAAGCTTACCAGGCAATAACCTGTGAAGATCCATCTTTTCATGGTTGTTCTTCCTCAATTCTTTTTATTCGCAGTGCGATCAGTTGTGCAATATCGTCGGGTTCGGAAGGGCTGTACCCGTCCCGGACGCTTTGGTAGGTGGCTTTGGCCTGTGCCCATTCGCCCCTTTCGGCAAAAATATCCCCTAGCAGCATGAAGGTACGTGCGATCCAGTATTCCTGCGGGGTGTCGGTATCGGCAAAATTATAGATCATGGTCTCGGCCCGGTCAAAGTCTCCCGAATCAAAGGCATCCTTGCACAGCAGGTAAGATGCTTCTGCCCCGGTTGCCGTATGGTTTTCACGGGCAAGTACTTCCAGAAGCGGCAACGCAAGGTCCCTTTCTCCGAGGGCAAGATGGCTTTTGGCTTTGACGTAATTGGCTTCGGTATGTATTTTTTTGTCAAATGCTTTGTTTTCCAGGACCTTATTTGACTGTACAATGGCATTTCTGTATTGTTTGTTCCTGAAAAACGACCACATCAGTCCTTTTTGTGCCTCAAACCGGTTGTTCTCGATAAGGGCGATGTCGAACAGGCTCATGTAAGCATCCACGGCGTTGGCATACTGTTCCAGATCATACTGGATGGCTGCATAATTCTTGGTGGCAAGTTCGGTAAACGATCCGGAAGGTCTTTTCATCACCACCAGGTAGGCGTCTGCTGCCATCTGCATCTTTCCCAGACGGGAGAGGCATTCGCCCAGGTAAAAGTGAGCTGCGGGGATTTTGTCACTTCCCGGGTATTCCTTAATGAAATTGTTCAAAGCCGTGACGGCTGCCGCGGGAGCATCGTTCAGGTACAGCTGCTCTGCAGAAGCGAAGATCATCAGTTCCTTTTCGTCGGGACTTTTTCCTGAATCTATCCCCAGGCTTTCCAGGTAGTCGAAAAAGCCTTTGGAATCATTTCTGGCAAGGTAAACATTTTCAATACCTGCCAAAGCGTTGACGGCATCGGGTGAATCGGGGAACCGCCGTAAGACTTCCTTATAATAATCCAGGGCACCCCCGGGATTCTGCAGGTTGATCTGGATCAGGCCCAGTTCAACCAGTGCCTTGGCGTGAAATGCGCTGTGGACTCCGAAAGAGAGGATGGTCCTGAATCGTTCTTCAGCATTGTCGTACTGGTTGGTCTGAATATATGTCCGGCCTTGTTCGAACAATGAAGAGGAAAAGAAACCCGAGGAGGGATATTCCCGCATCAGCCGGTCAAGTGTCAGGATCTTTTGTGATTCCAGGTTTAATACACCCTGGGCCATGGCTATCTGGTAGAGCGCGTAATCGGGTGAGACCGTCTGATGATCCAGGGCATTCTGATATTCAACGGTAGCTTGCTGGTGCTGGTATTGAGCAAAGGCGCAGTCACCCAGCCTGAGATAGGTGTCCGCAGCCAGTGCACGGTCGGTTTTGCCCAGCCGGAGGTACCGGTGGAACCAGTCTGCTGCGGTAGTATAATCCCCCGTTTTGAAATAGGCATAGGCAATGTTGTAATGGCTTGTCCTGTATTTGTCGGGGTTGGAGAAGGACCCGCTTCTCTGTATGTATTGCTTCCACAGGTTGATGGCGTTGCTGAACATATTGCTGCGGTAAAGGCATTCTGCTACCCAGTAGGGTTCTTCTGCCATCCCGAAATATTTCTCCGCATCCCTGAAGGAGCCTGCCTGGTACAATTGTATTCCTCTCAGATAGGCGGCTTTTTTCAGATCCGCAAGGTTTTCGGGAGTAGGCGTACGTAAGGCCTGAAGAGCCTGAACGGCAGACGCATAGTCCTGGTTAATAAAATAATTCGCGGCAATATAGGACTGGATCTCGTCCAGTTTTGGGGAGTTCTCGTATTCTTTTCTGTATAGCGATAAAACCTGAATGTCCCTGTTCAGGTCGAAAGATAGTTTGGCATAATTGAAAAAGGCGTCTTCCCTGATAGCCGGGTCGAAATCCATGGAACTGGCTCTTTTAAACGCTTCCATGGCATCTACCTTGTTCCGTAACCTGATGTAGGATTCTCCCAAATGGTAGAGCGCATTCTGGCCCAGGCTGTCCTGTCTTTCTCCCACGATGGAAAGTTGCTCTGCCGCTCTGATAAAATCACCCAGCTTAAAATATAATATGCCTGAAAAATATCTGTCAGTAAGGGTCAGAGCACTTACATCATCCATGTAATCGTCAAAGAAATCGCGGGCTTCCTGTGTTCTGTCCAGAGCAAAATAGGCTTCAGAAAGTGTTTTGGCGAGGGTGGTGCGTAATGCAGGGTCGGCATCGCGGTATATGGGAACCCCTTGCTGAATGACACGTTCGTACTGTTTCAGGTAAAAAAGTGCCTGCAGCAGGTATACTGACGAAAGCGCTCCGTATTGGGGTACATCTGTCAGAGGTTCCAGCAGCGGCACAGCCAGATCAAATCGTCCTTCCGAATAATGGATGTATCCCCTGTAATACCGGGAGGCCCACTTGTACGACGTACCACCCGGAAATTTTTCGATCTCCTCGAAATACAGGGCTGCCTTAGCGGAGTCACCTGTTTGCAGCGCGGCATATCCTTTCCTGAATGAAAAGGCGCTCCTGTCTGCCACGGGAAGTTTTTTCACATGAACCTTGTCGTATGCAGACATGGCTTCTTTGTAACGCTCCCGGGCAGAAAACAGCTCTCCCATTTTAAAGTAGATCTGATGCTTCATCGGGGCGGAAGGATAGTCCAGTTCCCAACGGGCAACACGTTCAGCGATGGCAGGATCCTTCATCCCGATCTCACAAAGGATCCTGTAGGAAGCCAACAGGGAAGCGCGGGAGGAACCCGCATCATCTGACCGGATCTGACTGAAAAGTTCGTATGCGCTCCAGTATTGCTCCTGTTTGTACAGCTCTACCGCGGTTTTGAACAACTCATCGGCAGTATGCCGGTGTTCCTGGCCTGATAACAGCGTGGCAAAGAAGAGAAAGCCGGTAAAAAAAGAAATGCGCACTGGATGTATCATCTGAGAAATCGTATAACTTGACAAATATACTGTTTTTCAAGAATCATACCGAATTTATGGCCGCGGATGGTGGTTCAGGATACTTTGCTGCCAGAATGACGCATCCAGATGGGTGTAGATCTCTGTGGTCAGGATACTGCTGTGTCCGAGCATTTCCTGTACGACTCTCAGATCTGCCCCGTTTTCAATAAGATGTGTCGCGAAGGAATGGCGGAACGTATGCGGCGAAATGGTTTTTTTGATCCCCGCAAGGGCTGCCTGCCTGCGAATGATCAGGAAAACCATGTTGCGGGTCAGGGGCCGGCCGTAACGGTTCAGAAATACGTAATCTTCGAATGCAGGCGTTATTTTTAGAGAATTTCTCCAGGGATAATACTGTTCCAGAGCTTTCAGGGCATGTGTCCCTACGGGGACCAGCCGTTGTTTATCTCCTTTACCGATGACACGAATAAAACCCTGGTCAGGGAACATCTGGGAAAAGGTGAGTCCGGTCATTTCACTGACCCGCAGTCCGCAACCGTACAGAATCTCAATGATGGATTTGTTCCTGTGTCCCTCCGGGAGGCTCAGGTCGACGGTTTCCAACATGCTTTCAATTTCCTGCAGAGACAACACGACAGGAAGTCGTCTTCCTGTCCGGGGTGCGCCCACGGACGAACACGGATTTGCAGGGATTCTCTTTTCCATGGCCAGGAAGCGGAAAAAAGCATTCAGTCCCGAAAGCATCCTTGCCTGTGTCCTGGGGGAAGCGGATGAATCGGCAATCTCTTTCAGAAAGGATTCGATATCTTTGCCCTTAATATTCCCTGGACGCACCACAGAAGAACCTGCGGCGGTATTTTTGACAAGATGGTTCAGGAATCGGCAAACATCACCCAGATAGGCTTTCCTGGTATTATCTGACAAGGATCGTTCCAGGCGCAGGTATATCATAAAATCATTTACATGATCTGTCCATTCCTGATCCTTGCCCGGCAACGGTTTCATGAGACGTCCCTTGTTTTGAAAGTATCACACCATCGAGAAAGACCGCATGCGTCACATTTGGGTTTCCTTGCGGTACAGATATACCTGCCGTGAAGTATCAGCCAGTGATGAGCCCGGCCCCTGAGCTCGGGAGGGAAATGACGGTTCAGGTCGTTTTCCACCGCCAGGGGCGTTTTGCCTTTTGACAGGCCCAGGCGGCGGGATATGCGAAATACATGAGTGTCAACCGCTATGACTTCTTTGTGGAACACGACGGATGCGATCACGTGGGCTGTTTTTCGGCCCACTCCCGGTAGTTTCTGCAGGTCTTCCGGGTCAGAGGGGACCCGGCCCCCGAACTTATCCATCAGACCGCGTGCCATTCCGGTAAGGTGACGGGCTTTGTTGTTGGGATAGGATATGGACTTAATATAAGGGAATACTTCTTCTGCCGTGGCGGCTGCCATGGCCTGGGGTGTGGGAAAACGTTCCAGGAGGGCAGGGGTGGTCATGTTGACCCTTTTGTCAGTACACTGGGCCGAGAGTATTACGGCGACCAGAAGCCCGTATGGATCGGCGTATTGCAATTCTGACCCGGGATCAGGCATGTTTTTCATGAACCATGAAACGATCCCGTCTACTTCCTTCCTGCTTTTCATGATTCCATAAAACTGGAAAAGTCGATCTCGCCCCGGTTTGCTATCCCGGTGCATGTGCCGGCTTCGCATTTGTAAATTGTACCCGGATAACGCTGTAAAAGGTTGAGATTGTGCGTTACCACCATCATGGCCGGCTTTTGCTTTTCATGAATGTTCATGAATAATTGCATGATTTCCTGTTGGGTATCACTGTCCAGGTTCCCGGTAGGCTCATCGGCCAGGATGATCTCAGGATCGTTCAATATGGCCCTGGCGATGGCAACACGTTGCTGTTCCCCGCCCGAGAGCTGGTGCGGCATTTTATGTTTTTTATGGAGCATGCCCACCTTGTCCAGGGCTTCTTCAATGCGTTTGGTGATTTCTTTTTTATTTTTCCAGCCGGTAGACCTGAGAACAAATTCCAGGTTTTCATAGGCAGAGCGGTCCTGGAGCAATTGAAAATCCTGGAATACCACGCCGATTTTTCTCCTTAAATAGGGGATCTGCCTTCTTTTTAGCTTTACCAGGTCGAATCCGGCCACGAGGGCTTCCCCCTTTTTTACGGGAAATTCTCCGATAAGGGTTTTTACCAGGGATGTTTTTCCGGTTCCCACCCTGCCTACAAGATAGATGAAATCTCCTTTGTCAAGGGTAAGGTCAACGCCTGAGAGGATCAGGTTCGAATCTTTGATGATATCCACTCCGGATAGCCTGATAAGAGCCATAATACGGATTTTTAACAAAGATAACAAAACAGGGAATGTTAAAAAACAATATTATTATTTGGTAATAATAAAATAGTGACTACATTTGCGGTGTACTATTATACTAATACACTATTAAGATGATAAAAATCAATGACTTAAATTTCAGCTACTCAAAAACCAATGTCTTTTCCGGGTTAAGCTTAACCCTAAAAGAAGGGAATGTGTACGGACTTCTGGGTCAGAATGGTGTGGGCAAAACCACATTGCTCAAACTGCTGGCCGGACTGATCGGCAGTGATAAGGAAACCTGTGATGTCAACGGGTACCATCCCTACAAACGTCAGCCGGAGTTCCTTCAGGATATATTTTATCTTCCTGAAGAATCAGCCTGTCCGTTGGGGAGTGTCGTGCATTTTGCAGAGAACAACGGCTCTTTCTATCCGGCCTTCAGCAAAGAACAGTTTCTGGCCTTACTGGATCGTTTTGAGATCAGCTCAACAATGAGGTTTAAAAACCTTTCGGCAGGACAACAAAAAAAAGTGCACATTTCCTATGCCCTGTCACTCAATACCAAAGTCCTGCTTCTTGACGAGCCGAGCAACGGGATGGACATACCTTCCAAATCAATTTTCAGGAGCATCGTAGCAGGCCTTGTCAACGAAGAACGGTTAATGATCATATCTACGCATCAGGTGCGCGATCTGGAGAATCTTATAGATCCCATAATCATTCTGGACAACAGGGGCATTCTCCTGCATGCCTCCATAGAGGAGATCGCCGCCAGATTATGTTTCCTGACTTCTTCCGAAGATCTGCCCGATGCCCTTTATGCTGAGGAGACGCCTATGGGTTATTCACTGGTAAAGGCCAACACGGCCGGTATGGATACGAAAGTCAACCTGGAGACTTTGTTCAATGCCGTTCTGATACATAAGGAATGGTTCCGGGATCATTTTAAAAGAGGATAATCATGAGCAATTTATTCAATTTAAAACGCTTTTGTTCGCTGGTTCGTAAAGAATGCCGGGAACTGCCGGGAAAATACGGTTTAACAATCATTAGCATGGTGGGAGGCTACATGATAGCCCTAATACTGACCATGCTTACCGGAGTAACTGTCTCTCCTTTTAAAAGAATGACCATGATAGTTGTATTGACTGCATTTATTATGATTTTTGCCCCTTCCAAACTGCACGGGACGGTCAATCACAACAGAAAAGGGCTGGGTTATGTATTATTGCCTGTTTCGACATTGGAAAAGACCCTGAGCATGTTCGTCCTCAACTCAATATGTACGACCGTGCTCATTCTGACCGGGCTGTTTGCGGCAGATACACTGCTTTACCTGGTCATCCCCTCACACATGGGTGGATTCCTGATAAACGGGACTACATCATGGCTGCTGGGAGAACAGCTTATTGACCTGTTCTTTTTTCAGTCATTTTTCATATTGGGCAATGTGCTGTTTAAAAGACAAAAGGTGGTCAGGACGTTTATCAGTCTTATCGGACTTTTCTTCCTGATCTTTATGGTTGTGATAGTTGTCTTTAAAATTGTTGGATTTGAAGCCATTGAGAATTTTGCGGAAAGCATGTTATCTGAACTTCCCCGTGAAATGGACAATTGGAACATAATCAACTATAATTCTTTCAACAACACCTACAGGCATCTGCCCCTGATCAGGAACATGATCCGGATAAGTTACACCATATACGTAGTCATTACGGCTGCGTGCTGGATGGGCACATACCGTCTGATTAAAACCGCTAAATACTGATCATTATGGAATTCAAGGATCATAAAGCCATATACCTTCAGATAGCCGAATCGTTATGCGAACGCATACTGAACGGCAAATGGAAAGCTGAAGACAGGATCCCCTCTGTACGGGAGCTGGGAGCTACGCTTGGCGTGAATCCCAATACGGTGGCCAGAACTTACGATTACCTGCAGCAAAAGGAAATTATTTACAACAAAAGAGGCATTGGCTATTTTGTAACTCCCGGTGCCCGGCAGAAAATTGTTGAAACACTCAAAGATCGTTTTCTGGAAGAAGAACTTCCTGCATTTTTAAAACAGCTGACCTTGCTGTCCATCCCTTTTTCGGAAATTGAAACATATTATAACAAACACGTAAAATGAAACTTCTATTCTCTTTATTGACCGTTCTCATAATGGGAACGGGGACTCTTCAGGCAGCAACACAAAACGCCGTTATACGGGGCAAAGTCGTTGATAAGGAAACACAAGATCCGCTTGCCTTTGCCACACTGTCTGTCAGGGACAGCAGCCACGCAGTAGTAGCTGCCGCAACCGCCTCTGAAAACGGATCTTTCGAGATCAGGGACATCCCTTACGGGGCTTATTCACTGACCGCAACTTTCATTGGCTATAAAGAACAGGTTCATCAGATTGATATAAATGCTGCGCAACTGGATGCCGGGATCATAGAGATGGAAGAAGATGTGCAGACACTGCAAACGGCGGTGATCACCGCAAGGGTGCCCGTTATTGAACAAAAGATCGACAAAATTGTCATGAATGTGGCCGAGGCGGTATCCACGGAAGGGAGCAATGCCCTGGAAGTGTTGCGCAAAGCCCCCGGTGTTACCATAGACATGGACGGAAATGTGAAACTCAATGGCCAGGCGGTAAGCGTCTGGATAGACGGGCGTCCGTCCTACCTGAGCGGACTGGAACTCGAGGCGCTCCTTCGTTCCACGGACGGTACCACCATCGATAAGATTGAGTTGATGGCGCATCCCTCGGCCCGTTACGATGCCGAAGGCACCGGTGGGATCATCAATATCCGGATGAAGAAAAACCTGCTCAAGGGATTCAGCGGTACCGCCAATGCCTTTTACGGCGGAATGAAACATAAAAAGTACGAACAGGAAGCCGGAGGGGGGTTGAACCTGAATCTGCGTACCGAAAAGACAAACACCATGCTCAATTACAGCGGCCGGTACGAAAATGTCGGGGCAGTTCTCGATTCCCGTACCCTGTTCGGGGATGCAGTAACTTTTGAACAGGTTTCCCATTCAGATTTTCTGATAGGTTCTCAAAGCCATACCGTCAAGCTGGCCAATGACTTTTTCCTGAATAAAAAGAATACCGTCGGATTCATTGTCACCACCATGTTCCGTGATCAGTCACAGGACAATTACGGTGATCTGAACCTGACAGACACCTACCTGAACCAACAACTGGTCAGCAGCAGGAAAAGTATCATAGAGACAGGAACCGATTACGACAACATTACCACCAATGTCAATTATACAGGTATCTTCAACGAGGAAAAAGCACAGGAACTGACTTTTAACGCAGATTATGCCTATTACGACATCATGTCCCGGAACTTCCAGGACAACAGCATTGTATCGGGGATAGGAATGGACGAGATGTTCCGTCAGAACAGCCAGCAATATATTAACCTGGTATCGGGACGGCTCGATTACCAACAGTCGTTCTGGAAAACGGGCATGTTGGAGACCGGACTGAAATGGGCCATGACCCAGACAGACAACAACCTGATGCGGGAGGATTTTCTGAACGATATATGGAAGCCGAACACAGATATGTCCAATGAGTTCGTCTATACAGAGCATATTGCCGCAGCCTATGCATCCGTCGGAAGGATGTTGGGTTCCAAATGGATGTTCAAACTGGGATTGCGCGGTGAATATACCTATGCCCTGGGTGACTGGATAACAGCGCAAAAGGAAACTACAAAAAACTATTTCAATGTGTTTCCTACTGTTTTTGTTGGTTACAACCCTGCTGCCAACTGGCGTCTGACCTTATCTTACACAAGCCGGATTGGCAGGCCGTCCTTCAACCAGCTGAATCCGTTCCGCAATTATATTGATGCCAATTCGTACGTGGAAGGGAACCCCGACCTGGATCCGCAGTTGTCAGGCCAGCTGGCACTGAGTGTCACTTTCAAATCCCATTATAACCTGGCATTGATCTACGCCAATACCAGGAACCTGATCATGCAGAACCCTTATTATGACGAAACAGGAACAAAAATGTTGCTGTATGAAAACTTCGGAGACCAGATCATGGCAGGCGGTTCTTTGTCCATAAGTGAATTGCCCGTGACCGAATGGTTGTACTTCACCCTTAGCGGGGTTTGCCTCTATATGGGAAATGCCGCAAATCCCGGGCAGGGAGAGTCAACCCCATATATCAACAACGGATTGTTGACCAACGCCCAGGGACAGCTTACTTTTCTATTGCCCCGGAGCTGGAAGATCGAGCTAATGGGAATGTACCAGGGAAAGATCCCTTACGGTTATTTTATTATCGACCCCATCTTTATGATGAACGGAGGTATTAAGAAAAACTTCATGGACAACAAAGCTACCTTGAGCATTAATGTAAATGATATTTTCGGTACCTTTGACAACAACCTGCAATACAAATCGGACGATAATGTACAATATGCCATTGACCAGAAGATCAACCTGCAAAAGATCCGGCTGAGTTTCAGCATCCGTTTTGGTCAGGGGAAGGCAGCGCGCGCCAGGAAAGTGGGAGATATGGAAGAGGCATCCCGCGTAGATACTTCCTCAGGCATATCAACCGGAACATCGGGAGGTATTCGATGAGAACATCATAGATATATGAAAAAGAAATACAATTTGGGAATAGCCTTTGGCGGTGGCGGCGCCAGGGGCTATTATCACGGAGGGGTACTCAAAAGGTTGCTGGAACTGGGGTACGTTCCCGATGTGGTCTCGGGAACAAGTGTGGGATCCATTATTGCCGCCATGTGTGCACAGGGGCTCTCCATAGAGCAGATGCTGGATGCATTCAAAACGCTTTCTCTTAAAGATTTTTTGGAACCCCGGATCCCTAAGGAATTTCTGGTAGATTCAAAACCCATTCGAAAAATTCTTGAAAAAGCACTTCAGGCAAAAACATTCGAAGATTTAAAGATTCCCCTCAGGGTAGTGGCAACTTGCCTTGAAACAGCCGGTGAGGTGGTTTTTGACAGCGGTCCGCTCATCGATGCGATTCTGGCCTCATGTAGTATACCTGTCGTTTTCCCGCCCGTTGTAATGAACGGAAAACACTATGTAGACGGAGGGGTTATCAGGAACGTTCCTGTTTCTGTTATCCGGCAGGATTGCAAAAAAGTCATCGCAGTAAATTTATTTCCCGAACCCCAGAGGGAAATGCGTTACGACGGATCCATGAAGAATATCGCAGAGCGATGTGTTACCATGTTGTTCAAAGCAAATGCTTCTTACGATATGGATCTTGCCGATCTTGTGGTTGAAGATGTGGAAATGGCCGGTTTTAGCGCCTATGATCTGAAACACAAGGAACAAATGTTCGATCTGGGTTACAATGCACGGGCTTTAAGGTCACTCGACAAACTTGGCTAGCCAGCGGCCGTATGACCGGAAGAACTTGTGCAGCAGATCCTCCAGTTTGCTGTCTGTAAGTTTACCCTCTACATCGAACAGATTGCCGGCTCCCCCGATGTACATTTCAGGCTGGGCCATAACGGGAGAATTTACGCAGACCAGCATTTGCCTCAGGTGGTGGTTGGCCCCGAATCCTCCTGTAGCTCCCGGGGATACAGAGATCACAGCGGCAGGTTTGTTACTCCAGACATTTTTTCCGTAAGGGCGTGATCCAACGTCAACGGCGTTTTTCAAAACGGCAGGGACGGAACGGTTGTATTCGGGAGTGACAAATATGATACCGTCAACACCGTGTATCCTGTTGCGGAACTTCGTCCATTCACGCGGAGGATCCTCGTCAAGATCTTCATTGTACAGAGGGAGATCGCCTATTTCGATGATTTCCAGATCCATTGTGTCGGGTGCCAATCGGGATAATTCCATGGCCATTTTCCTGTTCAGGGACTCATTCCTCAGACTGCCTGCCAGAACGGCTATTTTTTTAATTTCCTTGATTTCCATAGCTTGAATTTGTAATAAAGATTTCACTTAAAGTCTCTTACAAATATACGGAAATTTTTCCTAAATTTGACATATGAAAAGATCTATGGATTTTGCTCTGTTGTTGTTTCGTATATTGATTGCTTCGCTGATGCTGTATCACGGACTGACGAAACTGCTCAATTACGAAACATTGAAAAACGCATTTCCCGATCCTGTGGGTTTGGGGAGTAACGTATCCCTGATCCTTATTCTGTTTGCAGAGATTGGATGCAGTATCCTGATCATAGCCGGTCTGCTCACACGATTGGCAGCCATCCCGATTATTGTGGGAATGGCTGTTGCAGCTTTTGTCGTACATGCGGGTGATCCTTTTGCCGCAAAAGAACTGGCATTGCTGAACCTGGGTTTATTTACTGTCCTGCTGATAGCCGGAGCCGGCAGTTTTTCTGTGGATCACTACCTGTTCAGAAAGAACAAACTTTTTTCCCGTAAATAACCTTCCCGTCCCCGGGGGCATAAAAATCCGGTAATTCGGCCATACGCAGGTAATGGTGTTTTTCATAAAATTTTCTTGTAGGAAGGTAAGCCGCCCTTCCGGAAGTTTCTATCCATATAAGCGTACCTCCCAGCAGGATAATATTCTGCTGTACACGGGTCATCAGATCAGAACCCAGACCTATTCCCTGCAGGTTTTTACTAACGGCCATCCAGTAAATATCCCAGCTTGACAGTGTACACGGGGTAGGACCATAGACTGCGTATCCGGCGCATATGTTATCTTTTTCTGCTACAAGGCAATAGTATCCCGAAGCTTCTCCCTGGTCCAGGCACGAACCCAGTACCTCGAGAGCCACGTCTGTTTCGAAATCGTAGAAAAGGCCTGTGGAGCGCATAACACCAGCCAGGGAATCCAGGTCCCCGGCTTTTAGATAATCACGAAAAACAACAGACATGGCAGTAAGTTCAGTTAAGACAGGCAATGATCTGCCGGATGATGTCCACCCGGGAAAACCCGGCCTGAAGGCCAGCCGCAATGAAACCGCTGTCAGGTGAAATGCACGGATTGGCGTTCACTTCCAGTACGTACGGGGTGCCCTCATTGTCCACCCTGACGTCTACCCTGAAGTATCCCGAGAGGTTAAAAATTTCACCGCAGGCAACCGCAGTCTGTCTGAGCCTGGCGGCAAGTCCGGGATCTTCTTCCAGTGTGTTGAATTGTCTGCACGTGTGTTTGTATTCAAAAGAGGTTTCTTCCCATTTTGACCGGTATCCCAGGATCCTGGCTTTTCCTGGCGGATAATCGCTGAAGATCATTTCCGGGATGGGGTACATCACATAATCTCCCGGCTTGCCGGTAACGCTCAGATTAAACTCTCTCCCGTCAATATATTCTTCAATGAAATATGCTTTGGGATCGAATGTCCGCAGCCATTTTCCGATATCAGGCCGTCCCGGATCAAAAACGTGTTGTTCGTCAAGATCGGCCGACCCTTCTTCGCAGGAAGGTTTGACTATGTACTTTTTATTCATAGCTGCCCGGGACGACTCTTCAGTAGAGAACCAGCGGGGCGTGTTTATCCCGTTTTGCTGCATGATCTTTTTGGCCAGGGGTTTTCTGGTGGTCATGAACAATCCTTCTTCTCCCACGCCGGTATAAGGGATTTTCCAGGCGCCCAGGATAGAGGGGACAACATGCAGCAATCCGGTCTTTCCCATGACCGACTCGACCAGGTTGAATATGAACTCAGGCTTGTCACAGGTAAGCGGCAACAGGTCTTTATAAAGATCTGTCCCCACATCGCTGATCCGGCTATCGTAATTCAATTTGCCCAGGGCATCCCTTACCAGTTCCACCTGGTCCATAACATCCAGTTCGTCAGGAGTGGGATGTGACGACAAGCGGTTATGCAGGATAATAACTGTATTGTTCATTGTGCATGATGAACGAATGGGTTTCCTTGCCGAAGATCCTTTTAAGAGCAGCCTGCATTATGGCGTCTATCAGTTGCGTAAAGTTGATGCCGTTCATGCGTGCCAGGATGGGCAGGTCAGAGTCTTTGTAATTCAGTCCGGCCAGCGGATTGATTTCCATGAATTCAGGTTCTCCCGTCTCGTTGAGTTTCATATCCACCCTGCCGCTGTCCCGCGACCCTGTCGCTTCCCAGACTTTGAGTGCAAGAAGTCCGCATTTTTCCGCCATTGCTCCCTCTACGTTGCGGTATTCGACCGTTTCTCTGTAATTCTGTTTGTTCTCGTAAGAATAGACATCCATGACATCCTTCTTGAAGACCACTTCCATTACCCCGATGACACGGGCATCTTCTCCGTTTCCGCAGACGCCAACGGTGAATTCCCTTCCGGGCAGAAAACTTTCCACCAGTACAGGCTGGTCGTATCTTTTCAGAAGATGCTGGCATACTGTCCTGTATTCCTCTTCAGTCCACACAAGTGAATGTTCTCCGATCCCCTTGCCGGAACCTTCCATAACCGGTTTAAGAAATAGCGGAAAAGCAGGTTTGGCTTTATCCAGGTCATGAATACAACGAACCAGGCAAAAATCGGGAGTAGGTATTCCCGCATCTCTCACGACTCTTTTGCATAATTCCTTGTTCAGTGTAAGGGCCATGGTTGCCGCACCTGAAAACACATAGGGTATCTGCCAGTCGTCCAGTATGGCAGGTACAAGCGATTCCCGTCCGTCTCCGAAGATCCCTTCGCAGATGTTAAAGACCAGATCCCATCTGTTTCCGTTGAAAAGACGCATCATCAGCGATCTTGCATTTCCGATGCGTTCGGTTTGATAACCTAATGAATGAAGGGCTATTTCGATGCCCTCAATCGTCTCTGTTTTGTCAAGTTCTGCAGTGTCTTCCTCCGTGTATCCCAAAGACAGATATTCGGACCGCAGGTCATAGGTGAGGCCAATTTTCATTTCATTTGCTCCCGGGCTCAACGGGAATACCATAAATTTTCATACTTTTGGTTTGTAAAATAATGTGCGATATTACTACTTTTATGAATCCGTTGTTCATCTGAAAAATTTTTTTCTAAAAAAGAATGCAAATGAAATGTGAAACGTCAAAAAGTGTCCCCCAGGCAGGAGCTGTTTACGGTATCGGTTTCGTAGGTGCCGTGATCTATTTTATTGTTCAGGCAGCCAGTTTTTGGGCCGGTGTCCTGGGTGTTCTCAAAGCCATCGTATGGCCTGCCATAATGGTTTATGAAGTGTTCAAGTACATAGGTGCCTGAACCGGAAACACATCCCATGGATCCCTTTTTGCCTGAAGGGGCCCGGGTACTCCTTTTAGGCAGTTTTCCTCCACCGCGGTCGCGCTGGTCCATGGATTTTTTTTATCCTCTTCGACAATCCGGAAACGTTCATCCTGGGTAATACTTTTAACAGGGAACTAATTCGTTTTTTCTGTAAGGAAAAAGGGATTGCTCTTTACGATACGGCGGTAAGTGTCGTTCGTGGTACCGGAAATGCTTCTGATAAATTTCTGGAAGTCATCCGGCCCGTTGACCTGGCGGGCCTGCTGGACCGTTTGCCGTGCTGTGATACCATTGCCGTCACCGGACAGAAAGCGGCGGATACGTTGCTGGGTGTAATACGGGGGGAAGGTTTCGGAAATGAACTGAAGCTTCCTCATATGGGGGCACATGTTTCGTTCATTTATAAAGAAAGAACCATCAGGTTATTCAGGATGCCCTCTTCTTCGAGGGCTTACCCGATGCCCCTGCAAAAAAAGGCATCTTATTACAGGATATTATTTCAGGAGACATTACCCGCATTCAGGCAGACGCCATTGTGAACGCAGCCAATGCCAGCTTATTGGAACGGGAAGTGCCGGATCACTCCCACTCAATGGTGGCCGGCGGTTTGGAGGAAATATCGTAAACCACCCGGTTTACCCCCTGTACCTTGTTAATGATGTCGTTTGAAACTTTCCGGAGGAAACCGTAGGGAAGATCTACCCAGTCAGCAGTCATGCCGTCTGTAGACTCAACGGCCCTGAGAGCCACCGTATATTCGTACGTACGCTCATCACCCATCACGCCCACGCTTTTGACGGGGAGCAATATGGCACCTGCCTGCCATACGGAATCGTACAGGTTCTCTTTTTTCAGTGCCTTGATGAAAATATCGTCCGCCTGTCTGAGTATGCCGAGTTTTTCCCGGGTGATCTCTCCCAGTTGCCTGATGGCAAGGCCGGGACCGGGAAAAGGATGTCGCTTTATGAATTCTTCCTTTATACCAAGAGACAACCCGATACGCCTGACTTCATCTTTGAACAGCATGCGCAGGGGTTCAACGATCTTCAGGGGTACGTGTTCAGGCAGTCCTCCGACATTGTGATGTGACTTAATTACAGAAGAATGTCCATGTGCCGAAACCGATTCGATGACGTCCGGATAGATGGTCCCCTGGGCAAGCCATGTAGCATTGTTGATCTTTACCGCTTCCCCGGCAAACACTTCAATGAAGACCTTTCCTATGGCTTTTCGTTTTGCTTCCGGATCTGTGATCCCGGCAAGAGCAGACAGGAATTTTTCAGAAGCGTCCACTCCGCTGAAGTTCAAACCCATCTCCTCGTAGGATTTCATTACGGACGGGAATTCGTTCAACCGCAGCAGCCCGTTGTCAACAAAAATGCAATGCAATTGTTTGCCAATGGCCTTGTGAAGCAGTACTGCCGCCACGGTGCTGTCCACACCCCCGGAAAGTGCGAGTATGACATGTTCACTGCCTATAGTGGTACGCAATGACTCAATCGTGTTTTCAATAAAGCACGAAGGAGTCCAGTCTCCTGTACAGCCGCAGATGTTTTTGGCAAAATTTTCAAGGATAAGCGCTCCGTGTACCGTATGGTAAACTTCCGGATGAAATTGTACGGCGTAGGTATCCTCTCCACTAAAGCGGAAAGCGGCATATTTAACATCCGGAGTGGAAGCCAGGTTCACAGCGTTTTCCGGCAGGATATCAATGCTGTCCCCGTGCGACATCCATACGGCCGACGGGGAAGGAACCTCCCGGAACAGAGGAGAGTCCGGTTCCAGAATCTCCAGCATGGCCCGTCCGTATTCCCGCGAAAGGGAGGAATGGACCGCCCCGCCGTATCCGGTGGCAAGGTGCTGAGCCCCAAAACAGATTCCCAGCAAAGGGATCTTCCCCTTTATTCCTGACAGATCAATTTCCGGGGCATCCTTATCCATGACAGAATACGGGCTGCCTGACAGGATCACGCCCTTCACCGTGTCGTCGGGTTTGGGAAAATGGTGGTAAGGGTGGATCTCGCAATAAATGTTCAGTTCCCGCAACCGTCTTCCGATCAGTTGAGTCAGTTGTGAACCGAAATCAAGAATAAGGATTTTTTCGTTCATGTGAATGCCTGTTGCTGTGAGGTGCAAAAGTATAACAAAACAACGATTATCTAAAATATTTGTTTATCTTTGTCGGCTCATTTCCGGCCGGATGGAACACAAGGAAGACATACGATTGACCGTATCGGGGAAGGCTTTGTCAAAAGGAACATACGATTATGAATTCCGTTTGGACAAGCGTTTCTTCGAGTCGTTTGACAATACGGAAATACTTGATCCGTGGCTAATTGCTGCTATTCATTTTAAAGAAAATGAAGGGAAGGATTTTGAAATTTCGGTGAAAATTTCGGGAGATGTAGTACTTTTGTGTGACCGTTGCCTGGAACGGCTGACCATGCCGCTGTCGTTTCAGAGTATGCTTGGTGAAGAGGAACTGGCGGAATGTCTGAATGCCTGTACCGGTCATTATGATTTTTCGCAATACGTATACGATAACGTATGTCTTGCGATTCCCATACAGAGGGTTCATACTTTGGAAAAGGACTGTGATCCCGGAATGTTGCGTTTGTGGAAACAAAGACAGGCACCGGACCATAAGGCAGAAGGAGGGGGCTCTTTCGCGACATTAAAGGATTTGATAAAACAATAACAATAAATAACAATTGAGATATGGCACATCCAAAACACAGGGTCTCAAAACAAAGAAGAGACAAACGCAGAACGCACTATAAATTGACAACTCCCACACTGGCTGCCTGTTCTAATTGCGGCGCAGCAGTTATGTACCACAGGGTATGCCCCGAATGCGGATATTATCGCGGAAGGCAGATTATTGAAAAGACCGTGGTCTGATCGTATCGGACGGTTTGGCCCTATAGTTCAAGGGATAGAACGGAAGTTTCCTAAACTTCAAATACAGGTTCGAGTCCTGTTGGGGCTACTCATTCATTTTTAATCATCCATCTCATGAAATCGATTAAAGGAACAAGAACGGAAAAAAACCTCCTGGATGCCTTTGCAGGAGAATCACAGGCACGTAACAGATATACTTTCTTTGCCTCCGTGGCAAAGAAGGAAGGGTATGAACAAATTGCCGGTGTATTTGAAGAAACGGCCAACCAGGAAAAGGAACATGCCAAACGTTTTTTTAAGTTTCTGGAAGGAGGCATGGTGGAAATCACTGCCAAATATCCTGCAGGAATGATCGGGACGACAGCCGAAAATCTGAAAGCTGCAGCGGAAGGCGAACACGAAGAACATGCCGTTCTGTATCCCGAATTTGCCAAGATTGCAGCTGAAGAAGGATTCCCTAAAGTTGCCGCTACATTTCTTGCCGTGGCCCAGGTGGAAGCCGAGCATGAAGCCCGTTACCGCAAACTGCTGGACAGGGTGGAGGACGGAAAATTCTTTGAAAGGGATGAGGAGATTTTATGGCAATGCAGGAATTGCGGATACATCACAAAAGGTAAAAAGGCTCCCGAGCTTTGTCCCGCATGTCTTCATCCAAAGGCTTTCTTTGAAGAGAAGAAAAACAATTATTGATCGCAGTCATGGCAGCGCGCCCGCAAATCGGAATATTTGGACGGCGCAATGCCGGTAAAAGTTCCCTGATCAATGTGCTTTCAGGTCAGGAAGTCGCCATAGTATCGGACATCCCGGGGACAACAACGGATCCTGTACGTAAGATCATGGAGATCCCCGGACCCGGACCGGTGGTGCTGATAGATACTGCGGGAATGGATGACCTGGGATTGCTGGGAGAAAAACGTGTTCTTAAAAGCCGGGAAATCATTCAACAGGTGAATCTGGCAATTCTTCTTTTTACCGGGAATTATCTTGGAACGTACGAAAAGAATCTGATTGAGGACTTCCGCCTGCATGAAGTTCCTTTTTTTTTAGTACACAACATGTCTGACAAAGTTCAGCTTGATACGGGGATCCGGGAGGAGATCACAGGCACTTACCGCACAGATATCCTCGATTTCAGTTGTAAAGAAAAGGAGAACAAGGGAAGCCTCATTGACCTGATCATAAAAAACCTTGGACCGTCCCCATTCAAAATGCACCCCCTCCTGGAAGGACTGGTCCGTCAGGACGATCAGGTTGTTTTGGTTTGTCCTGTAGATTCGGAAGCTCCCGAGGGCCGTCTGATCCTTCCCCAGGTGCAGATTATCAGGGAAGTAATTGACAGAAGGGCCGTTGCCGTGGTTCTCCAGGAAACCCAGCTGGAGCTTTACTTTCACAATATTACCCATGACAAGGGTGTCAGGCCCGTACTGGTTGTAACGGACAGCCAGTTGTTCGGAAAAGTGGAACGTATGATCCCGCCGGATCAGCCGCTCACCGGTTTCAGCATACTGCTGGCCCGGAGTAAGGGAGATTTTTCCACTTTGCTGGAAGGCGCCGGGGCTATTAACAGGCTGGAAGACGGTGACCGTGTTTTGCTGATGGAATCCTGCAGCCACCATAGTACGTGTGAAGATATCGGACGTGTGAAGCTTCCCCGGATGCTATCCGGGTTTACCGGGAAAGACCTGGTTTGTGAAATGCTTGCGGGACTGGACATGCCCAAACGGCCTTTGCAGGATTATGCCCTGGTAATACAGTGTGGCGGATGTATGATCACCCAGCGTCAGGTTATGGCCAGAATTCGGGAAGTCAAAAAGGCCGGCGTCCCCGTAACCAATTACGGACTTGCTATTGCATGCACCCAGGGAGTCCTGAACAGGGCCATTGAGCCATTTGGGACCATCTGAGACCATCTGAGAACCAAACAGCTACATATATGAAAAAAATCTTCTTATTTCAGATCTTGCTGGTATTGTCATGTACCGCGCAGGCACAGGAACGGAGCGGACAGGTAGTCCGTCCCGATGCGGTATTCATGGGTAACTCCATCACCCAGAACTGGAAAAACTTTCATCCTGCCTATTTTTCAGAAAACAATTTTATCGGCAAAGGCATAGGCGGAGAAGTAACTTCCCAGATGCTTTCCCGTTTCAGGCAGGATGTCCTGGCACTGGATCCCCGGGTTGTTGTGATCCTGGCAGGCACCAACGACATTGCCCAGAACCAGGGATATGTAACGCACAGACAGATCATGGACAATATAGCCTCAATGGCCGATCTGGCCCGTTTTCACAACATCAGGGTGGTCCTGTGTTCGGTACTGCCCGCAGATATTTACCGGTGGAGACCGGAGGAATTCAACAAAATGGTCTCTCCTGCACAGGCCATACAGAAGCTAAACGATATGATCCGGGATTATGCTGCTAAAAACGATTGTGTGTACGTTGATTTCTGGACTCCTATGTCTGACGGTAATGGCGGTATGAAGGCAGAACTGACGCCGGACGGCGTACATCCTTATCCTGACGCCTATTTCCTGATGGAAGCACTGCTGACGCCGGTCATCAGGCAGGTATCAGGCCTGTAAACGGCTCTCAGTATATGACGTTTTTTCCCGGGCCCCGGGAGTCTTTCTATCGTGAATCCCAGTTCCAGCAGGTGTCTTTTAACCTCCCCCCTGGAACTATAGGTTACCAGTACCGCATTCGTTTCCAGGAAAGGTGTGATGCGCCCCAATACTTCCTTAGTCCATAATTCAGGCTGTACCGCCGGAGAAAAAGCATCGTAATAAACCAGATGAATATTGGCCGGGAGGAAACCGGCGGTAAAATCCTCCTTTCGCTTGATCAGGGTAAAGCCTGCAGCTGCCTGGAACGGTTCTCCCCAGGGCCCCTGGTGCATGTGCACGAAAAATTCCTTTTCATCTGGTGAGGAATCGTAATGAAGAGCATTCCAAATGGTCTCGTGCAGAGGGAACGCTTCGAACGTTTCATACAGGATTTCCGGTGCAGGACCTTTCCTTTCTGACATCCATGCGCGATAAGTCAGTAAGGCATTCAGTCCGGTTCCAAACCCCATTTCAAGTAAGTGGATCGTTTTTGGATATTGTCCGCTTTTGCGCATCCTGTCAGATAAGAAGCGAAACCCCGTTTCCACATAGATGTGTTGAGATTCCAGAACGGCTCCGGATAAGGAATGGTATGTTTCTCCCGTCACGCTTAGTAACGTGGGAGATCCGTCTTCTGTCGGCACCAGGGAGGGAGGACGGTCATCAAAAAAGCCGTCCTGTTGGGGACAGCTTTCCGTGTTATCAGGTGTCTGATTATTTTTTCCGGTCGCCATAACGGCTTCTGAATTTGTCTACACGACCAGCCGTATCCACCAGTTTCATTTTCCCGGTATAGAAGGGGTGAGATGTATTGGATATCTCGAGTTTGTACAATGGGTATTCTACGCCTTCCAGGGTGATGGTCTCTTTTGTGTTCACACAGGAACGTGTAACGAATACATGGTCATTGGACATATCTTTGAATGCGACCATTCTGTAGATTTCGGGGTGAATTCCTTGTTTCATTGTATGAATTATTTTATTTTTTCCTTGCAAACGGGCTGCAAAGGTACACATTTTTTCGGCTCGGCCAAATAAAAATCACAGCAATGCAATGATTTCCGAGGCGAGCGCATCTGCCTGTTCCCTGTCCTGAGCTTCGGAGTAAATACGCAGTATGGGCTCGGTGTTGGATTTGCGCAGACATACCCATTTTTTCTCATTTTCAAAGTCCAGACGAAGTCCGTCCGTGTCTGTTACGGAAGCCGTCGGATAAGCTTTTTGAATAAGGGACATCAATGATCCCATATCCGTATGATCCGGAATGTCTACACGGTTCTTGCTCATATGGTAGTAGGGAAAACTGTTGCGCAGGCCACTGACACTCAGGTCTTTTTCTGCCAGATGTGACAGGAAGAGGGCGGTGCCAATAAGGGCATCCCTCCCGTAATGGAGTGAGGGCAATATGACCCCGCCGTTCCCCTCTCCTCCGATAACGCTCCCTGTACGTTTCATTTCAGTAACCACATTGACTTCTCCTACTGCAGAAGCCGTATATATCCCGTTATGCTTTTCGGTAACATCTTTTAAAGCACGCGTAGAGGACAGGTTTGAAACGGTGTGTAACACTTGCCCGGGATGCTGTACGGCTGTTTTTCCCAAAACGTAGTCGGCACAGGCCACAAGGGTGTATTCTTCCCCGAACATGCTCCCGTCTTCACAAACCAGCGCCAGACGGTCTACGTCGGGATCAACCGATATACCCAGGGTTGCCTTTCGGGCAACCACTTCCGCAGACAGGTCTGTAAGATGATGGGGCAGGGGTTCGGGATTGTGTGCAAAATCCCCCGTGGGTTCACAATGTATTTTGTGGCAGGTAACACCAAGGGATTCCAGCAGTTTTGGCATGACCAGGCCTCCGACCGAATTGATACCGTCCAGCACGGCACTGAATCCTGCACGATAAATGGCTTCCACATTGACAAGCGGATGGTTCAATACGGCTTCGATGTGCCTTTCGGTGAAATCATCTTCCGAATAATTCCCCAGGGCATCCACCTCTGCAAAGGTAAGGTCACCTGTTTGTGCGAATTCCAGTATTTTTTCTCCCTCTTCACCGTTCAGGAATTCACCTCCGGGGCCGAGCAGTTTCAATGCATTCCATTGCCGGGGATTGTGGCTTGCAGTCAGGATGATCCCCCCGGAAGCACCGGAAAAGACCACGGCCATTTCGGTAGTAGGGGTGCTGGCCAGGCCAATGTCTGTGACATCCATCCCGCAGGCACGCAATGTCCCGCACACGATCTGCCGGACCATATCTCCCGATATGCGCGCATCACGGCCCACAATGACCGAATGTCGTTCTTGCGGGTACGATTCCTTTATAAGGCGTGCATAGGCAGAGGTGAACAGCACAATATCCAAAGGAGAAAGGGATACGCCCGGCAAGCCACCGATAGTACCCCTGATTCCCGAGATGGATTTTATGAGACTCATGACTTAGCTGGGCATTGCCAGGAAGCACGAGGCGAAGGCCAGAATTGCGTACAGCTCCGGGAATACGGCCAAGACCAGGGTGCTGCTGAATACATTATGTCCGTTGCTCATTTCGACAATTCCGTTTGCCGAGATCGAAGCCTGTCTTATTGCGGAAAAAAGACCTACAAAGCCCATGACCAGACCCACTGCAAAAACGGCCAGTCCTTGTCCCAGGGTAAGGGCATCACCCAATTCGGTTACGGCGCCCAGATTCAGGAAGAATCCGGCAAATCCGTACAGACCCTGGGTTGAAGGCATAGCACTCAGAATCATGGCAGACCCGAATATGTTGGGATTTTTCTTGAGAGCTCCCACAGTGGCATTTCCTGCAATGGTTACACCTATGGCGCTTCCGATTCCGGCAAGACCCAGCATAAAAGCCAAACCGATATAGGCTAAAATTAAAGGTAATGTGTTCATAATTAATTGGTTAATTGTTTATTAAATCTATTGTTCTTTTTTATTTGACAGGGATGTAAGGGGTTTGTATCCGCGTCCTCCGCCTGTAAACCCGGCATTTTTGTAAAATTCCACAAATGTCAGACGCATGGGATGCACAAAGGCTCCAAGTGAGTTGAGGGCCAGTACCAGCGTATGTCCAAAAAGGAGCATGATGATGGTGAGCAGCCATCCAACATAAGGAACGCCTGACAGACTCATGGCAATGGAATTGAACACCATGCCCAGGATCGCTCCTGCCGTACCGAGACCAAAGAGACGGATATAGGACAGCATGTCTCCGAAAACTCCGGTAATATCGTACATCGCCCAAAGGCCTTTTCCCAGCCTTTTGTAAACGGGTCCTTCGGGTTTGGAGAAAAACAGGATCAATGCAACACTAAGAATTACCATACCCAGGGATACGGTTTTTGGTAATGCCAGTGAAGGCACTTCCATTGAAGCGTAGGCAATGGTACACCACACTATCAGGATGGCCCATCCGAAGGGAGCCATACCGTGCTGCCATCCTTTACGAATGAACGAATCGATCCCGGTAAGAATGCGGGCGAAAACGATCTGGAACAATCCAAAAAGGATGGCAAACCAGAACATTTTCATATCCGATAAGTTAAATAAAAATGTATTGTTTTCTTTCACATAGGGTATTATATCGGCAACCTTTACACCAAAAATCACCCCTGGAAAAGCGGCCATGATCACAGATCCGAGTCCCAGGAAAAATACCAGGTTCAGGTATCCTTTCATTTTTGGAAAGAACCGTTTTCCCAACAATCCCAATATCATGAATACCAGGCCGTATCCCATGTCTCCCAGGCAGAATCCGAAGAAAAGCATATAAAAAGGGGCAAAGTAGGGGGTCAGGTCCAGTTCGTTGTACCGGGGAAGCATATACAAATCCCCAATGGGTTCGAAAAGGCGTGTAAACCAATTGTTTTTCAGCTTAATGGGGGGGTTGTCCTCAATATCTGCCGGACTGCTTATGTAATAGAGACTTTCTTTTTCGAGGAAAGATTCCAGTTCTTTCTTTCTGACCGAGGGTACAAAACCTGTAAGCAGGTCGATGTGTCCTTCCACCTGTTTTTCTGCCGAGGTCCCGGCCAGGTACAGATCCAGTCCGGAAGAAAGGTGGGCTGCGTGGGCTTTTAGGAGGTCTGTATGGTCCGAGAGCGCTTCCAGCCGTTTGGTGCATTCCTGCAACTGTCCTTCTTTTTCCTGCAGGCGTTCCTGCAATTCATTCCGGGGCAGGGAAGGAAAAGGTATCTCATTGCCAGGGAAGTCGTAAGGTTCACCGGGAACTTCAAGTACGATAAAATACGCCTGTCCGTTCACACGGTTGAGGATGTGCAGGGGGTATTTCTTTTCCCATTCCGGACTGACCTTCTTCACCGGCATGGAATAGGCATGAAATGTAAACCCCATCTCCTGGATACGTTCCACGTCCCGGTGGGTGAAGGCACCCCAGGGTTCAGCGGCAGAAAGCTGTTCTGTAAGCGTATGTATCTCGGTTTTCAGAAGTTCTTTTCGGGAGAACCATTGCAAGGCTTCCTTCAGCAGGGAAGCGCCGCTTCCGTCAAAAGATTCTTTCAGCTCAGAAGTTTTGTCTTTCGCGTCAGAAGTTTTGTCTTTCGCGACCTGTATCAGCTTTGTGATACATTGATTGGTCACTAAAATCTTGTCTGCAAGCTCTTTGGAATGCTGGTCCACCGCTTTTTCCTGACGGTTTATATCTACCATGCCCAGTTCCTGCAACCGGTTCAGGAACTCCTGTGTCTGCTGACTTAGCAATACAAAGGAATATTTTGTCATCCGGGTTATCATAAGTTATCCTCCTCGTTCTGATGACGTGTTTTAACTATCTTCTGACTGGCTTTGGACAATGTTTCCTCATCTTCCATGAAACGTTTGATCTTTCTGATCGCTTCCTGGTATCCCGGGATCTGTACTTTTTCGTACAGATTTACTTTTTGAGTCGTTTTTTTACGTGCAAAATCAAGCAGATTTTTCTTTTCCAGGAAGATCTCGCTCTCGATCCCTATCTGTGCCAGATCTTTAAGGATCTGTACCCCCTGGGCATACCACTGGGGCTCCGAGAAGAGGGAGTAAGGTCTGACATCAAAGAGGACTTCCCTGAGAGCGGGGGTCTTGATCCCGGCGATCTTTACCGTTTCAAGTTCCACATCCTTAACGGTGATCAGGCCCGGTGTGAACTCGTTCCACAAGGCAGCCATATTTCGGTAGGATGACAAGGACTTGTCCAGTTCTTCCAACAATTCGTCGGACCGTTGTTTGGCACGCTTGACTTCCATTCTCAGGGCACTTTCCTTGTTTTTTAGTGTGGGAAGTGCTTTTTCCCTGACCTTGAGTTGTTTCCCAAGGGAAGTCAGTGACGTTTTGTTAAACTGGTATTTGATGGCCATAATGGTTTCCTTTAGGCTTGGTGGGGCCAGTATTTGTCAATAAGGTCTTCACGGATACTGACCTCTTCCTTGCTGAAGTAGCGGGCAAACAATTTCCACGTACGTTCCAGCATTTCTGTAATATTGATATTTACGTCAATGGAAAGCAATTTCAGCGAGTATTCCTTGGCAAAATCCAGGGCACGCAGGTCATAGTCGCTCAGGTCAAAACCGTTCTCCAGTTTTGTTTTGGCGTCTGCAGCATCCGCGTAAAGACGGATGGCCGTATTCATCACCTGGTTGTGGTCTTCACGGGTCTGTTTCCCGATCACGAGCTGTTTCAGGCGGGATAATGAACGGAAGGGGTCCACGATAACTTTTCCTGTGTCGGAATCGTGGCGCAGGAAGAGCTGCCCTTCGGTTATGTAGCCCGTGTTATCCGGAATGGCGTGTGTGATGTCCCCTCCGTTCAAAGTAGTAACGGCTATGATGGTTATGGATCCTCCGCTGGGCAGCAGAACCGCTTTTTCATAGATTTTGGCCAGGTCCGAGTAAAGTGAACCGGGCATGGAGTCCTTGGAAGGGATCTGGTCCATACGGTTGCTCACGATACTCAGGGCATCGGCGTATAAGGTCATGTCTGTAAGCAAAACAAGTACTTTCTCGTTTTTGTCAACGGCAAAATACTCGGCAGATGTCAGCGCCATGTCGGGGATCAGCAGTCGTTCCACGGGAGGATCGTCCGTAGTATTGACAAAACTGATGATCTTCGAGAGTTTTCCGGCGTTTTCAAAAGATTGTCGGAAATACAGGTAATCGTCGTTGGTCAGGCCCATGCCTCCCAGGATGATCTTGTCCACATCGGCCCTGAGTGCCACGGTGGCCATTACCTGGTTGTAGGGCTGGTCCGGGTCGGCAAAAAAGGGAATTTTCTGTCCCGAGACAAGGGTGTTGTTCAGGTCGATGCCCGCGATCCCGGTAGGGATGAGCTGTGAAGGTTGTTTTCTTTTAAATGGGTTGACCGAGGGTCCCCCGATCTCGCGGTGTTCTCCTTCCACCTCGGGTCCTCCGTCTATAGGTTTGCCGTAGGCATTGAAAAAGCGTCCGGCAAGATCGTCGCTTACGTTGAGCGAGGGGGCTTCTCCCCAGAAAACAACTTCCGAGTTGGTGGCGATTCCTTCAGTTCCCCCGAATACCTGCAGGGTGACGCGGTCTCCGTTGATCTTAACCACTTGTGCCAGACGTCCGTCCACGGTCGCCAGTTCATCGTTGGTTATACGTTGGGCGTTCAGCATTACGGTCGCCTTGGTAATCCCTTCTAAACGTGTGTATATGCGTTGAAAAGCTTGTGCCATATCTTTTTTGTTAAGCCTGAACTTTTTCTGTCAGGAGTTCTTCAATTTCTGTTTCGTAGCTTTTGAAATCTTCGGATTCGTATTCCGAGTAATTCATCTGGCGGAAAATGTTGATCATTTTCTTGAAATACGCGGAGCATGATTCAAAATCGTCGAATTCATATTTTTGACGGCATACCTGTATAATTTTTGTAAACATGAATTTCTGCCGTTCCATGGGTGTAGAAGCGTCCACATCGTCAAAGGCATCCTGCTGCAGGATGATGAAATCTATCAGTTCCGACTTCCAGTAATTGATGTGGTATTCCAGGGGAACGCCATCGTCTCCCAGGATATTGATCTGTTCGTATGCTTCTTTACCGCGCCTTACAAAATTCTTCCCTTCCCAGACCATATCAATCCATTCTTCCCCGACTTTCTCTTCATAATATTTTATGATTTCGGGATATTCCAGGTATTTGGAATAACTTTCCATAGGATCCACGGCAGGGTAGCGTTTTCTGTCGGCTCGGTTCTGAGACAGGGCATAGAAGCAACGTGTGGCTTTTTGCGTCGATTCGGTTACGGGTTCCTTGAGGTTTCCCCCGGCAGGAGAAACAGTTCCAATGAAAGTGACGGACCCGGTTTTCCCGTTGTTCAGCGTTACGATACCGGCACGTGCATAGAAGTTGGCAATGGTGGCCGACAGGTCCATGGGGAAAGCATCCTGACCGGGAAGTTCTTCCATACGGTTGCTCATTTCGCGCAATGCCTGTGCCCAGCGGGAAGTGGAGTCTGCAAGCAGCAATGCACGGTGACCCATGGCCCTGTAATACTCGCAAATTGTCATAGCTGTGTAAACAGAGGCCTCGCGGGCGGCCACGGGCATATTGGAAGTGTTACAGATGATGGTGGTACGTTCCATCAGGTGCCTTCCCGTGCGCGGGTCTATGAGCTTGGGAAACTCGGCAAAAATTTCCACCACTTCATTGGCACGCTCTCCGCAGGCAGCCATCACGATGATGTCGGCCTCGGCTTGTTTTGCCAAAGCGTGCTGAAGCACGGTCTTCCCGCAGCCAAAAGGTCCCGGGATGAATCCGGTCCCCCCCTCGGCCATGGGATTGAAGGTGTCTATGGTCCGCACACCGGTTTCCAGTACTTTGTATGGTCTGGGTTTTTCCTTGTATGCGGTGATGGCGCGTTTGACAGGCCATTTCTGTACCATGGTGACATCGTGTGTCTTTCCGGCGGCATCCTTGAGTACGGCAATTTTTTCGTCTACCGTGTAGGAGCCTTCTCTGGTGATTTCCTGGACGGTGTATGACCCTGTCATGATAAAAGGCACCATGATCTTGTGGACCATCCAGCCTTCCATGACTTCTCCCAGCCAGTCGGCGGCCGTTACCGTATCTCCTTTTTTTGCCAGGGGCTTGAAATCCCATTTTGCTTCCCTGTCAATGGGCTCGGTATATTCGCCTCTTTTCAGGAATACGCCTTCCATGGTCGCCAGGTTGTTCTGCAACCCGTCGTAATTACTGGACAACAGTCCGGGTCCCAGCTGCACTTCCAGCATATGACCTTCAAATGTCACATGGTCTCCCACACGCAGTCCGCGCGTGCTTTCGTACACCTGGGCCGAAGCAATGTTCCCTGTTACCTTAATGACTTCCGACATCAAACGGGTGTCTCCCAGGTGGATGAAGCATATTTCATTTTGGGCAACCGGTCCGTCTACTTCTATGGAAACCAGATTGGCTATGATGCCTTTTACTTTTCCGGTGGTTTGTGTTTGCATAATTATTGTTTATCGCTTTTATATGTGCCTTTTACTTCTTCAACCAGTTCCCTGAACAGCCTGGTCCCGGTTTCCCTGTCCAGTTTTGCCCATCGGGCAACCAGGGAAGCCTTCAGTAAAAATGCAAGTATAACTTCTATATCAAAGTAATGGAATGTACTCAGTTCCGTCGCTTTTTCCCAACGAAGCCGGTCAATTTTCTGTTCCCTATCCACCGGATCTTTAGACTGCATGATCTTGCTGATCTCTGCTGCAACCTGTGAAATGTATTCCAGTTCAAAATCCTCTGCTTTTGAAACAGCCAGCTGTCTAGTCAGTTCACCGGTGCCGACCAGGTTGTTTTGAATATCCTGTCCGTATTGTCTGGCCATATAGGCAGCCACTATGTTACGGATCTCCCGGTCGAAGGTAAAATATCCCCTGATGAAAGCATTGTTGCATTGTGTGGCTGCACGGTAAAAATGGGCATTCATGTATTTGCCGTTCAGTCCTTTGGTCAGCCAATCCAGCCAACGGTTGTCCTTTTTTCCCAGCATGTCCCTGAGCGAACCTGTCAGCGATTCCAGGTCAAAACTGCCCGATTGAAAATCCAGTGCCAGCTGAGGCAGTCCCGCAACAATGAATTCGTAATTATTCCCCATATAACAACTTCTGTGTTCCCGGACTCAGGTATTTATTGAACAGTGCCATGAAATCCTTGTCCGAGAAACGTATCTGGTATCCGCCATCGGCAGGGCCAATGATAAACCCGTTTTCCATTTCAGGGGCAAACGAGACTTTCAGATTCTTGTTAAAAGTTTCGGTAGTCCTGGTTTTAAGGAACTCTGTGAAGGATTTTTGCCGGGCTTCGGGAAGCACCAGCTTCAGGTCCATTGTGCCTGCATCCTGGGGATCGAAAGCTTTCATAAGGGTTCCGATGATCTCGCGGATGAAGGCGTCATCTTCCATTGCTTTTTTAAGAGGTCCTTCAACGGCTTTGAAGACAACCAGGTTTTCGATATTCTTTTTTAAAGAGGAGAGTGTATGGCGGGAGGCCATTTTTATTTCATTTTCCACCTGCTCCTTGTGTTCGGCAGCTTCCTGTTCTGCCCGCTCCACCATCCAGGTAGCTTCCTTCTTGGCCTCTTTAACAATGGCATCGGCTTCTTCCCTGGCCTTTGCCAAAAGTGCCGCAGCTTCTTCTTTGCCTTTGGCCAGTCCTTCCTGGTAGAGTTTGTCTGTGAGTTCTTGCAGTTTGTTTTCCATATTGAATAAAATGGTCTGTTTTAAGATAAGAATCCAAGTAAGATCCCTGCGGCGACGGCAGAGCCGATTACCCCTGCAACGTTGGGTCCCATGGCGTGCATCAGCAGGTGGTTGGTGCGGTCGTATGTCAACCCGGTCACTTCAGAAACACGGGCAGAGTCGGGAACGGCAGATACACCGGCGTTTCCTATCAGGGGATTGATCTTGTTCCCCGGCTTGAGCAACAGGTTAAGCAACTTAACAAATAAAACGCCAGCGGCAGTAGCCACAACAAATGACATGGCTCCCAGTCCAAAGATCAGTACAGAGTCCAGCTGCAGGAATTTGTCTGCCTGCGTGGAACAGCCTACGGTCAATCCGATGAGAATGGTAACTATGTCTATAAGCGGACCGCGTGCGGTTTCAGCAAGTCGCCTGGTAACTCCGCTTTCTTTGAGTAGGTTCCCGAAAAATAACATACCCAGGAGCGGGAGCCCGGAAGGCACTATAAAAGCGGTCAAAAGCAGTCCCACAATCGGGAAAATGATCTTTTCCATCTTGGATACAGCCCTGGGGGGTTTCATTTTGATGAGCCTTTCTTTCTTTGTCGTCAGCAAACGCATTATGGGCGGCTGAATCACCGGTACCAGGGCCATGTAAGAATAGGCAGATACGGCGATGGCCCCCATAAGGTCCGGGGCAAGTCTGGAAGAGAGGAAAATGGCAGTGGGTCCGTCGGCCCCTCCGATGATCCCGATGGCCCCTGCAGCACTGGGTTCAAAACCAAGCAGCAGGGATGTGGAATAGGCGGCAAAAATTCCAAATTGCGCGGCTGCACCGATCAGCAGAAGTTTTGGATTGGATATGAGCGAAGAAAAATCAGTCATGGCTCCAATCCCAAGGAAGATCAGCGGCGGATACCATCCCTTCTGAACTCCGTGGTAGAGGATGTTCAGAACAGATCCCTCTTCGTAAATTCCTACACTCAGGCCGGGAAAGAGCGGTATGTTCCCGATGATCATCCCAAAGCCAATGGGTATGAGCAGCAACGGTTCCCACTCCTTAACGATCGCCATGGTAATGAATACGATGCCAATGCAAATCATCAGGATATGCTGGTACGTGACATTCGCAAACCCGGTATATTCCCAGAACTGTTGAAGATTATTGATAATTTGGTCCATATTAATTCAAAATTATAAGAGGGGCGCCTTCCAGAACGGAATCCCCTTTGTTCACTTTGATAGTTGCCACAACTCCGTCACGGTCTGCTTCAATGTTGTTTTCCATTTTCATGGCTTCCAGCACGATCAGCTTCTGTCCGGCTTTTACCGTATCACCTTCTTTGACGCTTACTTCAAGTATCACGCCCGGAAGCGGGGAGTTTACGGTGTAGGAGCCTCCGGTGGAGGCTGTCTGCGTGTGACTGTGCGAAGTCCTGGCTGTAGACGGAGCAGCTGCACGGGGAGCACGGGTTGCCGGAGCAGATACGATTTTCTTAAGAGGTTTGTCGATCGTTACCTGGTAAGGGGTCCCGTTTACCTCTACTTCGGCCATGGTTTCTTCCACTTCGTTGATGACAACGCTGTAACTGTTCCCGTTGATTATCAAATTATATTCTTTCATAATGCGTAATATTATCTGAATTATTTCTTTTTCATGTCAGGCGATCTTCTCAGAGATTGTATCTTGGAATTCCAGGGAGAATAATTCCTCCTGACCTGTTCAATGGTCAAAATGGTCGATTCCACATCGTGCACTTCATTCTCGTTGGCATACAGATGCAGTGCAGCGGCAATGGCGGCGAACGTTTCCCCGGAAGTTTCGGCAAGGGGAACGGCCTGTGCTTTGTGGTAGGCATCGGCTTTCTTCTGTGACCACCGCAACGCGATATTGCCGGTACCCTTAAATACAAGGTACAGCAATACAAGGGAAAGAAAAACGACCGACATGGCCATGGCGGCCATGATCCATCCGAACGGATCAGTTTCCTTCATCATCTCACTGCGTGACTTTCCGTCCAGGGAATGGTTGTTGGTGCTTGGAGAAGTTCTGGAGAGCACAGCCCATCCGGTATTGTCGGATCCCGGACCGTACGAACCTTCGCCGTCCACAAGACGTCCGAAAGATCGATTGGGTTCCAGTTCGGAGGGAAGGCGGACCATATCCAAAATGGTGCTTCCGTCACTGCTTGTCAGAATAAGTACCTCGGAATTTTCAAGGGTGAAGTTTACGTGGAAAGAACCCCTGTGGGGCTTGCTGTCGGCCCAGAAAAGAAGATGCTGTCTGGGCTTGATCTTCGTGAGAATGTCCCCGCGGGGTATCGTATACTTTTTCAGATCGGCAGGATCGTTGCTCAGGTAGCATCCGCCAATATCCACCGTTCCGTAACCAGTGTTGAATATCTCGAACCAGCTGCTATGCATACCAAAGTCATCCTGGTAATCCTGGGTATTGGTGATCAGCAGTTCATTCAACCGGAGATCAATCATGCTCTGCCCCCACAGCGAAACGTGGAAGAGCATGATAAACCCTGCAAGTATGAATTTGTAGTGTTTTTTCATAATTAACCCGGGTTTATAAGGGAAGGTTGTCGTGTTTTTTGGGAGGCAAACTTTGTTTCTTGGTCGCCAGCAATTGCAACGAACGGATGATCCTGAAACGTGTGTTCCTGGGTTCAATAATGTCGTCAATATAACCATAACGCGCTGCCGAATATGGATTTGAGAATTTTTCACGATATTCTTTTTCCTTTTGTTCCACAAAGAGGGCGGGATCGTCCGCATCGGCCATTTCCTTGCCGTAAAGGACTTCAATCGCGCCGGACGGACCCATAACGGCAATCTCGGCAGAAGGCCATGCATAATTGAGGTCACCTCCCAGATGTTTGGAACTCATGACGATATAAGCTCCACCGTAAGCTTTTCTGAGGATGACGGTTATTTTGGGAACAGTGGCTTCTCCGTATGCGTAGAGCAGTTTGGCCCCGTGCAGGATCACTCCTCCGTATTCCTGCTGAGTGCCCGGAAGGAATCCGGGAACATCCACCAGTGTTACCAGGGGAATGTTGAATGCGTCGCAAAAACGTACAAAGCGGGCAGCTTTTCTGGATGCGTTGATGTCCAGTACGCCTGCCAGTACGCGTGGCTGATTGGCAACAATACCGACAGATGTTCCGTTGAAACGGGCAAACCCTGTGATCACGTTGGTAGCGTAATCCTTGTGGACTTCAAGGAATTTGCCGTCATCCACCAGCGTCTGAATGATATCAAACATGTTGTAAGGCTTGTTGGGACTGTCGGGGATGATGTCGTTGAGAGAATCGTCAAGACGGTCTATGGGGTCAGAACACTCCGTTCTGGGAGGTTCTTCCATATTGTTCTGGGGAATGTAGCTCAGCAGGTCCCGGATGAGTTCCACGCCTTCAGATTCGTTGTCTACGGCAAAATGGGCTACACCGCTCTTGCTCGCATGTACGTTGGCTCCACCCAGTTCTTCCTGGGTTACATCTTCCCCGGTAACCGTTTTTACCACCTTGGGACCGGTAAGGAACATGTAGCTGGAACCTTTCATCATGATGGTGAAGTCGGTAAGGGCAGGGGAGTATACCGCACCACCTGCACAGGGACCGAACAGGGCCGATATCTGAGGAATGACTCCCGATGCCAGGATGTTGTTCTGGAATATGTCTCCATACCCTGCCAGTGCATTGACTCCTTCCTGGATACGGGCTCCTCCCGAATCGTTGATCGCGATCAGGGGTGCTCCTACTTTCATGGCCTGCTCCATTATCTTGCAAATCTTCATGGCCATGGTTTCAGAGAGAGAGCCTCCGAAAACCGTGAAGTCCTGTGCGAAAACGTAAACAAGCCTCCCTTCTATGGTTCCGAAACCCGTGATCACTCCGTCTCCCAGTATGGTTTTTTCTTCCATTCCAAAGTTGTTGCAACGATGTGTGACAAACATGTCGAACTCTTCAAAACTACCTTCATCCAAAAGCATGGAAATACGTTCACGTGCTGTACACTTGCCTTTTTCATGTTGTGCATCGATGCGTTTCTGACCCCCACCCAGGCGGGCTTTTTCGCGGAGTTGCGTCAACTCCTTGATCTGTTCCAACTGATTGCTCATTTTATTTATATTGTATTGTTATTTCGGATTTTCACACAATTCGGTAAGTACTCCCAGTGTGTCTTTGGGATGCAGAAAAGCAATGTGCAGCCCTTCTGCGCCCTGACGGGGATTTTTATCTATCAGACGGATCCCTTTCCCGGACAATTCATTCAGGTTCTCCTGCAGTCCTTCTGTGGCAAAAGCTATATGATGAACTCCTTCGCCCCTGTTTTCAATGAATTTCCCGATGGGACCTTCAGGATCGGTACTTTCCAGCAATTCCACTTTTGTCTGTCCCACCTGAAAAAAAGCGGTCTTCACTTTTTGTTCAGGGACTTCTTCAATAGCATAGCATTTCAGCCCCAGTTTCTTCTCGTAGAAAGCAATAGCCTGATCCAGAGACTTAACGGCTATCCCTATATGTTCAATGTGTTTGATCTTCATTTATAATCCTGATTTTAATCTGCAGAAATTAAAAATTCAATCCTGCAAAAGTATGAAATTTATCTGAAAAGAATAACATAAAGATAGATTCTTTACATTTGCATCTATATATGAAAAGTATATACAGCCCCAGGAATCATACCGGAATTGCCTATTTGCTAACCCTTCCGGCACGGCTATCAGTTGTCCTCTTTTTGCTGTTCGTCAGCAGGATTTTTTTCTTCCTGTACAACCAATATCTTTTTCCCGGCACAGATCGGGAGGCGATGCTGCTGATATGCAGGGGAGGGATACGGTTCGACCTGTCCGCCCTTTTCTATCTGAACGGTTTGTACCTTATGTTGTCCCTGCTCCCTTTTTCGTTCGTTTTTTCACGTGTCTGGCAGGGTTTTCTGAAATATCTTTTCGTGATCGTCAATGCGGCCGGTTTTTTCTTCCAGATATTTGACTTTATTTTTTTCAGAACGGTGCTTCACCGGACTGATTTTTCCTTTTTCAGGGAATTTGCCCGGGAAAGAAACCTGGGAGCCATATTGGTTCACGGGGTCACTGAATACCTCCTGTTTTTCCTTGCCTGGGTTGCCGTGATCGCCTTGCTTTGGTTCACATACGGCCGATCACGGTATATTTCACGCCCTGTTTTTACTTTTAGGTTTTTTGCCTGGCGTCTTGTTGTTTTTTGCCTGGCCCTGCTTATTTCCGTAGCGGCTGTACGTGGCGGTACGGACAGAACTACCCGTCCGATCACCCTGAGCAATGCGGCCGCCTATGTTTCCCGGCCGCTGGAAACGGGAATCGTGTTAAATACGCCTTTTTGTATACTGCGTACTTTCGGAAAACCGTCATTGGAGAAACTTCACTTTTTTGATGATGAGGAAGAGCTGGAGGGACTGTATTCTCCCTTGCATAGGACAGGGTCGGTTTCCGGGGACAGCGAAACCGGAATGAACAGGAAAAATGTGGTGATACTGATCCTGGAAAGTTTCTCCAGGGAATATTCCGGTTTTCTAAACCCTGCCGGAACACCTTCATATATGCCCTTTCTTGACTCCCTCATGTCCTGTTCGCTGGCATGCAGCAAAGCTTACGCGAACGGTCGCAAATCTGTGGACGCCATTCCTTCTGTCCTGGGCAGTATTCCCAGTCTGGAACAATCTTTCGCCCTTACCCCCTATGCCCTCCATCAGCAGGAAGGTTTGGGAAACACACTGAAGAGGCAGGGATACCACACTTCTTTCTTTCACGGGGCTCCCAACGGGTCCATGGGCCTGGACGCCATGGCACGTCAATTGGGATTCGACACGTATTACGGGATGAACGAATTTGGAGACAAGACCCAGTACAACGGGTACTGGGGAATATGGGATGAGCCTTTTCTGCAATTTTTCGCACGGACCCTGGGGTCTTTTTCCGAGCCGTTTGCAACAGCTGTATTTACCCTTTCTTCCCACCATCCTTTTGTAATCCCCGATCAGTACGAAGGCGTGTTTCCCGAAGGGCCGCTTCCCGTTCACACCTCAATAAGATATGCCGATCATGCGCTGAGACGTTTTTTTGAAAAAGCCGCGAAAAGCCGGTGGTACCCGAACACCCTTTTTGTACTGGTGGCAGACCACGGCACGTATTCACAGACAGATCCCGGGTACCAGAGCGACGTTGAAAGCATGGCAGTACCTGTTGTATATTACGATCCTTCCGCCACAGTAATCCGGGAGGGCGAACTATATGAAGGGTATACCCAGCAGATAGACATCATGCCAACGGTGCTCCACCTACTCGGATATCCCGATGGTTTTTTTGCTTTTGGCAGGAGCATCAGAGATACACTGACCAGCCCCTTTGTCGTACATTATCCGTCCTCTTTCAATATCATGAGGATAGAAAAAGAAAAAGAGCCCTCCAATGAGCTCTTTCTTAAAGCGTTTCGTCAGCAATACAACAACAGGCTGATAGAGGGACGCCTGTTGTTTCCCCGTTAGGCCATATTGCTGTACACGTTCTGCACGTCGTCATCTTCTTCGATCCGTTCCAGAAGCTTTTCAACGTCGGCTTTCTCCTCCGGTGTCAATTCCTTGAGTTCCCCGTTCACAATACGGTCAAATCCCCCGCTGACCAGTTCCATCTGCTTCTCTTCTATGAATTTCTGCAACGAACCGTAGGATTCAAAACTTCCGTAAATCACGATAACTTCTTCTTCTTCTTCCAGAAAGACTTCTTCCCCTCCGTAATCTATCAGTTCAAGTTCAAGGGCTTCCATATCAAGCCCGGGTACTGCCTTGATCCTGAACACGCATTTGTGGTCGAACATGAAATCAACGCTCCCGGAAGTGCCCAGGCTGCCGCCGCTCTTATTAAAGTAGGATCTGATATTGGCAACGGTACGGGTAGTGTTGTCCGTGGCCGTTTCAATAATCACCGCAACTCCGTGAGGTCCGTATCCTTCATATACCACTTCGCGGTAATCGCCCTTGTCCTTTTCCTCTGCCCTTTTGATGGCTCTTTCAATATTGTCCTTGGGCATGTTCTCGGAACGTGCAGTCTGCACGATGGCCCGCAACCTGGGGTTGTTTTCGGGATCTGCACCTCCCTGTTTTGCGGCAATGGTCAGTTCTTTGCCTAACCGGGTAAAAGTACGGGACATATTGCCCCATCTTTTCATTTTCCTTGCCTTCCTGTATTCAAAAGCCCTTCCCATAGCAAGACCTTATTGAAGCATCAACATCTCCAGACGCGCAATGTATTTGTCGATCTCGTATCCCTCAAGTGTCTGGGGATATTTATTCTTGATTGTTTTGTACATATCCAGGGCCCCGGCATAGTCGCCTTTTTCCTCCATAAGGATACCGGCTTTCCTGTAATACGCTGCGGCATAGGCATTATCCCTGTAAGCGGCTGCTTTCAGATACCACGTAAGGGCACTTTCGGTATCTTCAAGACCGGCATAGGCATCTCCTATGTTGCACCACGCACGTGCCTGGATGATCTCGTCCCGTGATTTGTATTTCTTGAGGTATTCAATAGCCTGCCCAAAATTGCCCAACTGAAGTTCGCTTACGCCTGCGTAAAAATAAACTACTTGTCCCGGCAGGGCTTTGTACTGGTCAATAATGTCTTTGAATCCCAAAACGTTGCCGTCCCCGTTCAGGGCAAGGGCGAACGAATCTGACCGGAAATAACGCTCCGCGGGGAACATCTGGGCAAGGGCTTCGTTTCTTCTTGGTTCACGGATCAGTTTCATGTATCCGAACCCCAGGCCGAGCAGGATAATGACCCCTGCAACGGTATAGATCAGATGGTTTTTGTATTTTGCCAGAAATTCTTCTGATTTGCTGATGGCTTCGGCAACTACTGCCGCTTCTTCTTTCTTATGTTTAGAACCGGTTTTATTTTTTGACATAGGTCTTTAATTTGAGGCGGCAAATATACGTAAAATTTGCTATGTTTGCATACTTGTTGAAGGAATCTGTATGTATTTGTCCCGTTTGTTGGTTTCTCATTTTAAAAACATTGATGCTGCTGCTTTGGATTTTTCTCCGGGGATCAATGTCCTGTACGGAGATAACGGCGAAGGAAAGACAAATTTGCTGGATGCCATCTATTATCTGAGCGTTTGCAAGAGCTCGGTTTCCGTTCCTGACAGGGATGTGATCGCCTATGAACAAGGTGAAGCTACGCTCTTCGGACAGTATGCCATGGATTCGGGAGTTCATGAAAAAATTTCCTGTTCCGTTTCCAGAGAAGGTGATAAGTTTTTCAAAAGAAACAACAAACGATACGAAAAGCTTTCGCTTCATTTGGGTCTGATCCCGGTGGTGATGGTGTCGCCCCAGGACACCTCACTCGTTTACGGATCCGGGGAAGAGCGCCGCAAGTATATGAACTTCCTGCTTTCACAGACAGAACCCGACTACCTTCAGACCATACTTGAATATAAAAAGCTGTTGCATCAGAGGAACAAACTCCTGAAAACGGAAAGGTTCACTACAGACGTACTGGAAGCGCTGGATGCCGCATTATCCGCCAGGGGGGATCTGATACACGCCAGGAGAAGGGAACTATGCAGCTTGCTCCATCCTCATGTAATCCATTATTACGGCCTGCTTTCTTCCGGGAAAGAGCCGGTTGACCTGCGGTACGATTCGGACCTGAACAGGGACAGTATGGCTGTCATGCTAAAAAAGGGCAGGCAGAAAGATATGATGCTGCAGTATACCGGTACGGGTATTCAAAGGGACGACATATGTTTTTCCCTGGGAGGATATCCCCTGAAGGTGTGCGGTTCGCAGGGACAACAGAAAACGTACCTGCTGGCTCTTAAGCTGGCTCAGTTTGCACTGATAAGGCAAATGAAAAACCTGGCACCCATACTCCTGCTCGACGATGTTTTTGACAAGCTGGACGCACGGCGTGTGTCTAACCTGCTGCACCTTGTGGCAGAGGACGGATTTGGCCAGATATTCCTGACCGACAGTAACAAGGTTCGCATAGAAGAAATCATGCATACTTTGGGAGGCCCGCATACCATTTTCCGGGTTGTCCGTGGAGTTTTTAAAGATGAAAAGACAAAAGACCAGAACATTACAGGAGGTGCTTGAGCAAACCCTGATGGAGACGGGCCTTGCCGAAGGCCTTGAGGAACTCCGACTTCACCATGCATGGGATGAGCTCATGGGTGAATCAGCCGCCAGGGAATGCGGACAGCGTTCCTTAAGGGACGGGATCTACACGGTAAAGGTGAAGTCCTCGGTGCTGCGTTGCCAACTGGACATGCAAAAGAACTTTCTTGCAGGGAAACTGAACGCAAAGTTGAACAAAAACCTTGTCAAGGAGGTTGTCATTCATTAGCCGTGGATACCAGACCGCATATCATAGCCGATTCACAGATCCCCTTTCTGGATGCGATAACCGCTTCCCATGCCCGCATAACGCGCATGCCCGGGCACATGATAGGTCCGTCAGATGTCCGGAGGGCCGATGCGCTGGTCATCCGGACCCGTACGGTATGTAATGCCTCCCTGCTGCAGGGCAGTGCCGTATCTTTTATAGGATCTGCAACCATAGGCACCGATCATATTGATCTGGAATACTGTGCTTCCGGGAACATAACCGTGACTGCGGCTCCCGGATGCAATGCCGGGGCTGTGATGCAGTATCTCTTTACGGCACTTGCTGCCTGGGCACGAGCCGGGGAAACGGACCTTCGTGAGATGACACTTGGGATAGTGGGGGTAGGGAATGTAGGTAAGAAAGTGGAAGATCTGGCCAGGCACCTGGGCATGAAAACCATACTGAACGATCCGCCAAGGGCCCTTACTGAGGGGCCCGAAGGTTTTTCCACCCTGGACCGTCTGCTTACAGAGGCAGACATTGTTACCATGCATGTCCCCCTGACACCGTTGACCCGGGGTATGGCCGGCCGGGAATTCTTCCGGTCGCTCAGAAATGGAGCTTGTTTTGTAAATACCTCACGCGGTGCAGTCGTTGATGAATCGGCATTACGTGAGGCATCGGGCCGGCTGGGAGGAATCATACTGGATGTCTGGCAGGGTGAACCGCACATCGATCCTTCGACTGTAAAGATAACCGATCTGGCAACTCCGCATATCGCAGGGTATTCCCTGGAAGGAAAACGGAACGCTTCGCAGACCGTGTTACGCGCCCTGGCCCGCCATTTCGGATGGGAAGATCTGAAGGATCACACCATTGATCTTCCGCCGGTTCCCGTTGTTCCCGCCCATTTGCTTTTCACGCGATGTTTTCCTATATTTGTTGAAGATAAACGGTTACGCGACGCACCCCACGATTTTGAAACACAGAGAAATGCATATGTGTACCGCAGGGAATGGACCCCGGAACAATACAGGCAACTGACATTATGTTTACCGCACAAGACTTGGAATACATCCGACGCAAAGGATTGACGCCGCAAGATGTAGAATCACAACTCCGGTATTTTTCCACGGGGTTTCCTCCCCTGGACATAACGGGACCGGCCGTGCCCGGAAACGGGATTGTCTGTTTTGACAGTCAGCAACAGCTTGATCTGGCCAAACGTTACGATGAGTGGAACGGCAGCCGTGTTAAGTTTGTTCCCGCTTCCGGAGCCGCCACCAGGATGTTCAAAGACCTGTTCCAGGCCAGGGACATATTGGCCGTGGAGGGGAACAAAGCATTGTCCGGCCCCGTGGAAGGGTTTTTCAGCAGGATGTCCGAATTTGCCTTTTATCCCTTATTGGCCGGCCTGAAGGGACATGATCCCGGGGACAGGCTCAAAACGCTGACACAGCTGCTGGAGAAGGAGGGTTTGGGTTTTGCCTCCTTACCCAAAGGACTCATCCCTTTCCACAAATATCCCGATGGCCCCAGAACTCCGTTCGAAGAGCATTTGGTAGAGGCTGCGCACTGTACGGCACAGCCTGACGGCAAGGTGAAAGTGCATTTTACCGTTTCATCCGAACACATGGAATGGTTCGTCCGTAAACTTGAACTGGTACGTGAACGGTATGAGGAAAGACTGGGTGTGCAGTTTGTAACCGGGTTCTCGACCCAAAGCCCGGCAACCGACACCATAGCCGCCGATAAAGACAACCGTCCCTTCCGTGCCGGCGACGGATCCCTGGTGTTCCGGCCCGGCGGGCACGGAGCGCTTCTGGACAACCTGAACTCCCTCGAGGAGGATATGGTATTTATAAGGAACATAGACAACGTGGTCCCCGAGGCGTCGCTCGCTCCCGTGATCCACTGGAGGAAAGTGCTTGCCGGATACCTCTTGTACTGCAGGAGAAAGGTTTATGCCTATATCAGTCAGCTGAAAGAAGGGGCAGACACGTTGCTGATGAAAGAGATGGCCGGTTTCCTGGAAGACACGTTTGGTATCACGCATCCCCCCATGGAAGGGGACGAGTTCCGTTCCTACCTGTTTTCCAAGTTGAACCGGCCCCTTAGGGTTTGCGGTATGGTACGCTCCACCGGGGAGCCCGGGGGAGGACCTTTCCGGGTCAGGGACAGGGACGGATGCGGATCGCTCCAGATACTCGAGCAAGTGCAGCTTGGAGGGCAGACATTTCATACCACACATTTCAACCCGGTGGATCTTGTCTGTTCATTCAGGGCCTATGACGGATCAGTATACAGGCTGGCTGGTTTTCGCGATGACAAGACCGGTTTCATATCACATAAAAGCATGGAGGGCAGGGAGTTAAAAGCGCTTGAACTTCCCGGTTTGTGGAACGGTGCGATGAGCCGGTGGAATACGGCTTTTGTGGAAGTGCCTCTCAATACCTTTAATCCTGTGAAAACTGTCACGGATTTATTGCGAAAAGAGCATAATAATTGATTTTATTGTGTTTGGTAGTTAAAAAAAGATTTTTAACTTTGCCACGATCATTGATTTTTTAACCATTTAACTAAATAATTAAATAATTAAAACACCATGGTAGATTTAATTGAACTTTTGCAAGGTCTGATTCACGACCCCAACTCCAACATGTGGTTGGCAATGATTCTTGTGCTTCTGGGAGCAGTTGTTCCTTTTATCATCGGGATATTTTTCCCCACTGCCGATTAATCATTCTTGATGGAATTACCCGAAAATCCTTAACAGAGTAGGGGGAGCCGCTGAAAATCCTTAAGAGTAGGCAAAAAAAAGATTAATCATTTAATTCGAATTAAAATGGACGTTATTATTACAATTCTCAATGATATGTGGGCTAACCTCCTTAACTTTGAATCTGGATTCATTTTCCTGTTCATGGGTATAGGAGCAGTTCTGTTAGCCATAATTTCAGGCTTCGTTAGTATGTTAAATGACTAGTATTCTGAAAAACTAAAAAAGGCGGATTTGCTGCAGCAGATCCGCCTTTCTTGTTTTCAGACTGTTGGTCTCTTATTTTTTGAAAATATCCGCCCAGCGGTAACGTTTCCTGTTCTTCCAGTCTC
>Ga0265295_1000899_pt1 | contig 56249 bp, 51 predicted proteins | sample Munlansysbiofilm_FD_192503 | JGI IMG/M metagenome (GOLD analysis project Ga0265295, IMG submission 192503) | Leachate microbial communities from a municipal landfill in Southern Ontario, Canada - Methane capture system biofilm | ecosystem: Engineered > Solid waste > Landfill > Unclassified ... | reverse complement strand
GACAGCATAACTTTTTTTAGCACTTTGTCAATAATCATTTATAGTTAGTCACTACAATCAAGCCCTACATAATCCGGCAACATATAAGAATTACACCTCTATATACCCATACAAAACAATAGCATACAATTCTACATACACCACTTGATAAGTATGAATACCGAACTAATATTTAAAATCGTAGCAAAAAGACCCAAAAAGCAACTAGCACCCAACTTTTCTTAAAGTGTAAATTTATATTTAAATATTAAAACAATTAGATAATAAAAAACCCAGCAGCATATTGCACGCTACTGGGTTTAAAGAAGTACGCAGATTTTAGCGCTTAAACTGCTAAACTTTTCTCCAGCACTTCAAACAGATCTGCAGATAAATCACCACTGCCTCTAACGCGCTGCAACTGCGACTGCATCATTTCCTGCTGGTGCAAGTCGAAACGCTGCCAGCGGGTCAATGGCGAGAGCATACGCGCGGCCATTTGTGGATTTAATGCATCCAGCTTAATCACCTTATCGGCTAAGAAGGCATACCCCGAACCATCTATTGCATGGAAGTTCGGTGTGTTTTGCGTAAAGGCCCCGACCACGGCACGCACTTTATTTGGGTTTTTAATGCTAAAGGCCGGATGCTTGAGCAAATGCTCGACGCGCTCAAGGCCATCGGGCAAAGCCGCGGCGGCTTGTACACTAAACCACTGATCCATCACCAAGGGATCATCTTCAAAGCGCTCGGCAAAGCTTGCTAACGCGTGCTCGGCTTCATCGGTAAAGGGTGAGTTCACCAAGCAGGCTAAAGCAGCTAAACGCTCGGTCATATTATCTGCCACGCCAAACTGATCAACGCAAGCATCCAAGATCTCTAGATCCTCTGTGCGCATCAAATAGGCCAGCAGCATATTCTGCAAACGACGGCGAGCAAAGTCACTGGCTTGCGCCACATACGGGGTCTGCAGAGAGACTTTACGCAACGCTTGATAACGCGCCAGCATCGGCTCTTTTAAGGCAAAGGCTAATTGATTACTCACATACTCACGCGCCTGATGAATCGCCAGCGGATCAGCCTGCTCGTATTGCTCAATAATATAACCCGTGCTCGGCAGCGCAATAAACTCAGCCAACATCGCCGGATCTAAATCCTCTTGCGCCAGCAAGGCGCTAAACACCTCGACTAAACGGGTGTCCAGCATCGGCTCGTCGGTTTCGTAGAGCTGGCCAACTACTTCTTCAATCACCTGCAGCGCCAGCTGTTGGCCGGCTTCCCAGCGATTAAAGCCATCGGTGTCATGCTGCAGTAAAAACAACAGATCATCACGACTGTAAGCGTAATCCAGTTGCACCGGTGCAGAAAAACCACGAAGCAAGGAGGGCAAGGGTTTCTCTGGCACCTTGATAAAGCTAAAGCTTTGTTCCGCTTCAGTCACCGCAAGCACGCGCTCACCCAGAACTGCAGCGCTTTCGCCGTGCAACTGTAATGGCAGCGACTCGCCCTGCTGATTGAGCAGCGCCATGCTCAGTGGGATCACAAACGGCTGTTTGTTGCGTTGCTCTGGGGTATCTGGGCAGCTTTGTTTGACGTGCAACTGATAGGTCTGGGTCGCAGCATCATAGCTGTCACTGACACTCAGCTGTGGCGTACCGGCTTGACTGTACCAGCGCTTAAATTGGGTTAAATCCATCCCGCTCACGCTTTCCATTGCGGCAATAAAATCATCGCAGGTAACCGCTTGACCATCGTGGCGCTCAAAATACAAATCTGAGCCTTTACGAAAGGTTTCAGCACCGAGCAAGGTGTGCAGCATCCGCACCACTTCTGCACCTTTTTCGTAAATAGTTAAGGTGTAGAAGTTGGAGATTTCCATATATTGTTCAGGGCGCACTGGATGCGCCATGGGACCGGCATCTTCAGCAAACTGATGGGTGCGCAAATAGGCTACACCTTCAATGCGCGTCACCACCCGTGAGTTCATATCGGCGGAGAACTCGCTGTCACGGAAGACGGTAAAGCCTTCTTTAAGCGACAATTGAAACCAATCACGGCACGTCACGCGGTTGCCCGACCAGTTATGGAAATATTCATGCGCAACCACTGCTTCAACACGTTGGTGTGCGGCATCGGTGGCGGTTTCTGCTTTTGCTAAAACACAACTGGAGTTAAAGATATTTAAACCTTTATTTTCCATCGCGCCCATATTGAAATCATTGACTGCAACGATCATAAAGATGTCTAGATCGTATTCACGGCCATACACCTCTTCGTCCCAACGCATGGCGTTTTTCAGACTGTCCATAGCGTGCTGGCACTTGTCGATATTCTCGGGTTCAACAAAGATACGTAGTGCTACCTCACGACCACTCATAGTGATAAAGCTGTCATCAACACGCAACAAATCACCGGCGACGACGGCAAACAAATAGGCTGGCTTTTTAAAGGGGTCTTGCCACGTCATCCAATGCCGACCGTTCTCACCTTCACCTTCAGCAATCGGATTACCGTTAGACAGCAACACTGGGTAGCGCTGCTTTTCCGCATGGATGGTGGTGGTAAAGCGGCTCATCACATCGGGGCGATCGAGATAATAGGTAATCTTACGAAAGCCTTCAGCCTCACACTGAGTACAGAACATACCCGAGGATTTATACAGGCCTTCCAACGCGGTATTGTTTTGCGGTTCAATGCGCACAGTGCTAGTAAACTCAAAGCTGCTGTGTGTGGGCTGCACCTGCAAGTGACTGTCACTTAACTGATATTCAACCGCGGTCAGGTGCCGACCATCCAGCGCTACATCAACCAGCTCAAGTTGCTGTCCATCTAAGATAAGCGGCGGCAGAGTCTCATCGAGGCCTGGGTTACGCTGCATCAGTAAGCGCGCATGAACGAGTGCATAGTTTTCATGCAGCTCAAAGGTCAGGTGCGTTTCATCAATCAGGTAATCAGGCAGTCGATACTCAGTTAACTTGATCATTTTAGGTTGTTCGGTACGCATATTTTAAAACCTCAATTAAAGACTGACTGACCTTTAAGCATAAAAACTTAAACGACTACGCTGTTACTGACGCTGATAGCTAACTGATACGCGGTGTATTTGCGGATATTAATCACACCGGTATCAAATAATAAGTATTGGCCTTTAATGCCAATTAAGGTGCCTTCAGCAATCGGATTTTTATCCAAGTTAAAGCTGCTGATTTTTTTCGGATAGGCTTCGACTGGATAGCTGATATCCAGCACATCCACATCGGTAATGGGTTGAATCGCTTGCAAACCAAAACGCTGTTGCAGTGCTTGTAATGGCTGCGTACAACTGTCCATTAATTGCTCACGAATCGCTAGCAAATCAATGGGCTCTACATCACCTTTAAGCAAGGCGCGCCAATTGGTGCGGTCGGCGACTTGGCTGCGCAAGACATCTTCCACAAAGCCTGACTGCTGGCGGGTGGCTACACGGAAAATCGGCAGCGCTTGAATCGCGCCTTGGTCCAACCAACGGGTGGGCAGCTGCGTGCCGCGGGTAATCCCCACTTTCACTCCAGTTGAGTTGGCCAAATAGACAAAGTGATCGGTCATGCAAAAGCTTTGCGCCCACTCGGGCTCACGGCAGGTACCCGCATCATAGTGGCACTTCTCAGGGCTCATCATGCAGCTATCGCACTGCGCTAATGTCGAAAAGCACGGCCAGCAGTAGCCTTGGGCAAAGCTTTTTTTGATTGAGCGAGCGCAATGGGTACAATTGATTGAACCGAGAAACTCCAAACGCACGCTTTGCCCGATTAACGGGTTCAACGCAAGTTGCTCATGACCTAGACGTAAGCTGTACTGTGCCGGGGCATCGAGAGCGATCTGCATTTTACTCACGGCGCCCCGACCTAACTCCAACATCAGTGCAGCGTCCCGGCGGCCGGTGCAAACATCGCTGCTTGTTCGTCTGACAGCTTTTTCTTCGTTTGCTTAGCGCACTCTTGACCACCCATGTAGCCGGTACGTTCTTCTTCTGGCAAGTTGGCTTGTTCCCAAACAATCATCGCCTGCATGGTCAGTTCTTTCTGTTCTTGGGTCAGCTTGCTGCCATCACCCCACTTGCCAATTTCCATGGCCAGTCTTAGGGTTTTGTATGTTTCAGGCGTGATGCGTTGAATTAAATCAGTAAATGTTTTCATCATGGATTCCTAGACAAAATAAAATTAAGGCATTACGCCGCACGACGGCGCGCTACTATCGCAAAGATGCCACCACTTAGACAACCAATCAGCAAACCACTGACATGCGCAGCATTGGCAATCTGACCAAAACCTAAGGCTGTTATCACACCAAACAAGCATAGCAGCAGCCAAATCAGCATCATAGCCACCACACCGCTGGGCAAGGCATAACTGGCTTGCGGATGAATACGCTGATAAATCCAGCAGTGCCCCAGTACCGCATACAGCACACCAGATAAACCACCGAATAAGGACGCATCAGACAGCATAAACTGACTGACATTTGAGACCAGCGCCGAAACCAAAGTCAGGGCTAATAAAAACAACCATCCCTGCTGGTATTCAATACGTCGACCCAGCTCCCAATACCACATCATATTCATCGCCAAATGCAAAAAGCCAAAGTGCAGCAGCATCGGCGAGACTAAACGCCACCACTGCCCTTGCTCTAAGCCAGACTCAAGTGTCATAAAATAGGCATAGTCACCTTGGATACGAAAATCATTAAAGGTGAACCAGCGCACGGTGTCTAAATTATCACCCAAGTGCGTAATCAGCGCGACCACTAAGCAGGCCAGCAATACCGAGGCAGTCAGCGGGCTGCGGCGCAACTGTTGGACAAAGCTCGGCGCTTGATAGCCTCGAATAGGCTGCGCCGCCAATTGAACTGGGCTATCTAGGTGCAGCTGCCCACTCTGAAACTGCAGATAGATCGCGCGCACCTGCTCAGCCTCGGCCACACCCCTCACCCACAGCACTTGCTCACCGCTCTCCTCGGTCACTCTATGGCCAAGCCCCTGCTGGGTAAGTATCTGCAAAAATGGCGCCAGATTGCTCTCCAGTGGTACGCGTAACGCACTGCTCCACTTCATCATTAAGATCCTTATTCCTGGGCATCAACCCAAACAAAATTACTCGGCAGCAAGCGTTCTTCTTGATCCAAGCGGTAGGCTACCAATTTGCCGCCATTGACCGCACTGTAATCCAAACAAGCTAAATTGGACCGAATCAAACTGGGCTGCCCTTGGCGCCAATAATGGCCGACAAACAATAACGGCTGCTGTTCATCATAGCTGTTGATATGGCGTAAATACTGGGCCGGTAAAGGCTTTTGGGCAATATGTTCAGGTAATGCATCCGGTTGAAATACCACATCACCGTAGGTCAAGGCCGTCTCATCTTCATGCCAGAACTTGGTACGAAACGAAGAGCGGCGGTAGCCGTCCTGACCGATTTGCGACATGCCATAGGGCAGCGGTAGATTCACCCCGCGCAACAAACGGTTAAAGGTTTGATCGGCTAGGCTACCTTGTACCGCCGATTGCTGAATAAATTGTGTATCAATGCGCCCATCAGGAAAGCGGCTGCGCACAGTATTGATTAAGCGATCATCCCAGCAAGCGTGTACCGCACGGAAACGCTCGGCATCGATAAACAAGGGCAAACTTAAAAACCATTGATTAAAGTCCTGCCAATCATAGGGATGCTCTTCAAACTGCTCTAAGGTTTCACGCTGCAAGCGGGCATGGCGCTGATTATGCTCGCGCACATAGCTCTGCTCGCTGCCGTGCTGCAGCGGTGTATTCCAAGCCAGCGCATAGTATTCATGGTTCCCCATAATGCAATGCGCATGCCCCGCCTCAACCATCGCATGCACGATATGCAAGGTTTCGCGAATCTGCGGGCCGCGATCAATTAAGTCACCGAGAAACAGCGCTTGGCGAAACCCATGCTGCCACACTCCTGCGCGCTTCTTATAGCCCAGGACCGTCAGCAACTGCTCAAGGGATTGCGCGCAGCCGTGCACATCACCAATCAGGTCATAGCTGCGCGCCGGATCAAGCCACATTATTTATGATCCTGACCCAAGCGGCTGCCCCAGCCAAGCTTGTCACGACACACAGTATAAAAATTATGATCCAGCGGATGGATCAAGCGCAGTTTTTGCGGCTTACGCTGAATATGCAAGGTATCGCCCGGCGCACAAGTCACATGATTTTGACCGTCACAGGACACCAACGGATAGATGGTCATATCCTCAGAAATAATCACTTTCAGTTCACTGTCAGCATCCACCACAATAGGTCGACTGGACAAAGTGTGTGGGTACATCGGCACAATCACTATGGCATCCAAACGCGGGTGCATAATTGGACCGCCTGCAGATAAGGCATAGGCGGTGGAGCCGGTCGGCGTGGCGATAATCAAACCATCAGCTTTTAGACTGTAGACAAACTGCCCATCAATAAACAATTCAAACTCAATCATGCGCGTTGATTTACCGGGATGCAGCACCACATCGTTGAGTGCATCACCTTGACCAATCGGCACACCATTGCGGCGCACTTCAGTTTCTAATAAAAAGCGCTGCTCAATCGTATAATGACCGGCCAACACTTCAGAGATTTGCGACTCCAACTGCTCAGGCAAAATATCCGTTAAGAAGCCTAAGCTGCCACGGTTAATCCCCAACACCGGCACATTATGCTGAGCTAAGGCGCGCGCGGCACCCAGCATCGAACCATCACCACCGACCACAATCACTAAATCACAGACTTCGCCGAGCAATTTACGCGAGCTGGTTTGCAAATTATGCCCCGGCAACATTTCCGCAATAGTCTCTTCGAGGATGACATGCAAATGCCGTCCAATCAGGTAGCGTTTAAGGCGACGAATCGTTTCTAAAACCCGCACACTGCCCATTCGCCCGATAATGCCAATATTGCGAAACTGCTCCATAGGATCCCCGCTTGATCTGCGTTTATAAATGGCTTACGCCGTACCACATCGGTTAACTCTTTTTGCGAATCACATAGGTGTAGGTGCCTTGGTGCTCGCTGCTGTCTAATAATTGGTGTTCTAAAAACATACAGAATTTAGGTATATCACGCTGGGTTGATGGGTCGGTTGCAATCACCTTTAAGACTGCACCGGCGGCCAACTCTCGCACTTTTGTGTGCAGCATCATTACCGGCTCAGGGCAAAAAAGGCCACTGGCATCCAACTCAGCATCAATCTGTATAAGCATGTCGGTCACGTTACATTTACCTTTAGTTTAAATTTGACTGCAGCGCCGCCGTGGCGCGAACAGACATAAGCCCTTGGTTTTACCGCAACGCTGGGCAAGAATTCGACTGACAGGTCAATCTTTATCCTTTACCTCTTATTCAGAGCTGGGTAATGTGCGACTCACAAACAACAAGACGGATTCTATGCCATGAGCGAACTGATTCACTACAGCTGTCATGAAGGTATTGCTACCTTAACCCTAAACAACGGCAAAGTTAATGCGCTGTCACCGGATATGATCGCGGCATTTAACCGCTGTCTTGATCAGGCCGAAGCCGATCGCGCTATCCTTATCATCACGGGACAACCAGGCATTTTATCCGGCGGTTATGATTTAAAAGTCATGACGTCAAGCCTCGACAACGCCTTTAACCTGGTCGCGCTAGGCTCTACATTGACACGACGCATGTTAGCACACCCCTACCCGATCATTGTCGCCTGCCCAGGTCACGCCATTGCTAAAGGTGCGTTTTTATTATTGGCGGCCGATTACCGCATCGGTACTGAAGGCGCCTTTAATATTGGTCTAAACGAAGTGTTAATCGGTATGACCATGCACCATGCAGGCATCGCACTGGCCAAAGACCGCCTCACTAAACCTGCCTTCCAGCGTTCAGTGATCAATGGCGAGTTGTTTAATCCCGCTGATGCAGTTCACGCTGGTTTCTTAGATCGCGTGGTGCCTGCCGAGCACTTGATGGAAACGGCGCTAACCGTCGCCACGCAGATGAAAAAAATCAATATGCATGCACACCACAAGACCAAACTCAAAGTGCGCAAAGACTTACTAGAAGCGCTAGACACAGCCATTGAGCTGGATAAAACCATTCCGCTTTAAACCCTCTGAAAACGCCCGCACTGATCTGCACCGGTGCGGGTGGCCTACTCGCTGGCCGGACGAATCACATCAATTAAATAGCTGATGTCATAGCCCAGTTCTTCAGCCAATCGCGCGGCTTGCTCACGCAGCAATGGAATGGACGGAGACTGCTCAAAACTGGACGGCACCAAAAGAATCACATTGCCCTCTTTGACCGGAATCTCCCAGTAATGCCGATAAAACATCCCGCGTAACAGTGCTGCGCCTAGAGGGCTGCCATCCAAGGTAGCCCACTGATTAATAATCAGCCAACCGCCGAGATTGAGTTTATTTTGACATTTGGTGAGAAAGCCCCAAGCCAAATGCCCAGCCGATGGCCCTGTATCACTGTACATATCCAAATAAATCAAATCAGCGGTTTCAGCGCTATCAATGAGTTCTAAGGCATCGCCAATACGAATGGTTAAACGCGGATCATCACTCATGCCCATATGCTGCATAGCGATGCGCGGCAGTGGCGCACGTAACTCCAGCACTTCAACGTCTTCTAAGGGCAAGGTCGCCAAACAGACTTCAGTTAAACTGCCCGCACCCAAGCCTAAAAACAAAGCAGTCTCTGGATGCGCATGGCACAAACTACCGAGCAACATGGCGCGCGTGTAGTCGTATTTTAGATACAGCGGATTGTCATACAAAACGCAACTTTGCTCAAAACTATCGCCGAATTCCAAGTAGCGATAACCGTTCTCTTCCAACACACGAATCACACCGTACTCATCTGTTTCTTCAACAATCATTCGTCTTTCTGGGGGTTGCTCAACTAACACTGCATTTTCCTTCCCTGCTTGCCAATAGCGATACATAAGGTATGCCACCAGCAGCACAGCCAAACTTACACTTAACCACAGCATGACCATAGCGCCTGCGCCCTCTTAACATTAGGTTCGTCTCAGCAGCAATCCGCTATAAACAAAAAGCCCAGCAGAGGCTGGGCTTAAGTCGCAAGGCGTAGTTTACAAATTACGCTTTAACGCGAGATTTGTATTCGCCAGTACGGGTATCAATTTCAATCGAGTCGCCAATTTCGCAGAATGAAGACACTTGCAATTCATGGCCCGTGCTCAAACGTGCAGTTTTCATCACTTTACCTGAGGTATCACCACGTACTGATGGCTCAGTGTAAATGATTTCACGCACGATAGTGGTTGGCAGCTCAATTGAGATCACTTTTTCATCGTAGAATACGGCAGCACACTCATCTATCATGCCGTCTTCAATAAACGGCAGAACCGCTTCAAGGTCAGACTTCTCAACTTCGTATTGATTGTATTCGCTATCCATAAATACATATAAAGGATCAGCGAAGTATGAGTAAGTCACATCTTTACGATCAAGGATGATCGGCTCAAATTTATCGTCAGCACGGAACACAGTTTCAGTGGCCATGCCATTCAGTAGATTCTTCAACTTCATCTTAACAACCGCAGCGTTGCGGCCTGATTTATTGAACTCGGCTTTCTGAATCACCCAAGGTGAACCATCAATATTAGCAACTTGGCCGGCCCGAAACTCTTGTGCAGTTTTCATGCTGAAAATCCATTAGAAATGTTAAAAAAAATTTTAGGAGCGCATCATAGCCAATCTTGGTAGAAACGCGCTAGCTTTGTTGCAAGATCTGGCAACTTTCTTTGCTGCTCAGACCAGTGTATAGCATGCTTTTGCAGTATTTTCTCATGTGTCATCAGCTGTGACCACGCGCTGTGCATCTCACCGCCAGTATTCCAAGCCAAACAATACGCCTCATAGTCGACTTTAACAATATCATCTAAGTCATTGTTATAAATCGATATAAATGCTGCAAGCTTATCCAAATGCGCCTCATCTTGCTGCGGATAAATATGCCAAACAAAAGGCTTTCCCGCCCATTGTGCGCGCACAAAAGAATCCTCACCTCGCACACAATTAAAATCACAGCTCCATAACAAACGATCAAATGTTTCTTGCTGAATATAGGGCACAAGCTGCACTTTTAATCGGCCGCGCTGATAAAGCTGCCCCATCTGTAATTCAGGCAGCGCAAAATACTGCGCCACAATCGGCAATAATGGCCCCTGTAACAGCAGCACATGATTGCCACAGCGATCCTCACTTAACGCATCCAACCAGCTGGGCAAGCTCGAATTGGCATAGGCAAATAAACTGATTAACCGCTCGTCTGTGTTGTGCTCTACGCCCAACGTGGCTAAAAACTCAGAGCGCTGCAGAGCCGAAGCTAAGAAGGCATCACGCTGCGTAAGCAATTGCGCCTCACGCAGCAGCCCGCCGGTCTGCTCAGTAAACCCTGGGAAAAAGAAGTACTTTTGTAAACCCGCGCCCTGCATCGAGGGCAAGGCATGGCACTCAGCCGCCCAAGGCTCGGCCGTTAAATACTCTAAGTTGAGCCAAAGCACCGTACCCTTGGCACGCATTAACTCGATATAGTCGACCGGCAACTGGCAAGCAAAGGCTTCAATCACCACATCAGCACAATAGCCCTGCGCTGGCACGATGCTGTCCTCTGTCCACCAACACAGCTCAACCCCCTCTACCTCTTGCCGAGCCGTCTCAGTCAACACCGCTGGGCAAATGGCTTGAAACACCGCCAAATGATCGACCCACAGCCGCACCACACAGCCGTGCTCTTGCTGGAGCTGCCTAGCTAAGCGCCAAGTCACACCGATATCACCAAAATTATCAATCACTCGGCAAAAAATATCCCAGGTCACGCGCATGCTATCGCCTTAATTTAGGTTCGCGAAGAAGATCTACAAGGCCGCCATGATAAGGCAAATGCCAAGGAGAAATGAATATTTGCCTTAGTGCCGCTGTTCCGCTATATTAGCGCGCCTCGAACAAGCGATTAGTTTGTTGGGCAATTGCGGTGAAGTGTCCGAGTGGCTGAAGGAGCTCGCCTGGAAAGCGTGTATAGGAGAAATCTTATCGTGGGTTCGAATCCCACCTTCACCGCCATATTTATAAAAAAACCCTTGATAATTCAAGGGTTTTTTTATGCCTACTGTTTCTATCAGAACAGCCACCAAAGCAACGTAATTATCCCATAAAAAACGCTCATCTTTTAATGAAGAATGGGCGTTTTCTGCTGTTACTTTGAAGATCATCTCGATGATTTTATAAAGAATGACGCTATTAACCCGCTCACCGCCAGGCTAATGCCCAAGATAAACGCCGTTTGTACACCGGCAGTTAATGACGTGCTGGCCACAGCAAGATCTGAGGGGTCGGCGACCTGACTCAAGTAGCTGTTTTGCGACGCCGACATAATAGTGATCGCCAGCGCGGTACCAATTGAGCCTGATACTTGCATTAAAGTGTTGATCAAGGCAGTGCCGTCTGGGTACAGATGTCTGGGCAGCTGATTTAAACCATTGGTCTGCGCCGGCATCATCACCAATGACACACCAACCATCAGGCCTGAATGCAAAAGGATCACCATCAGCGTTGATGTTGCAGTGGTTACATTGGAGAGATTCCACAGCATCACCAGCATAATGATAAACCCCGGTGTAATAAGCCACTTGGGGCCAAAGGCATCAAATACACGGCCCACCACGAGCGACAAAATACCATTTAATGCCCCGCCTGGCATCAGGACAAGTCCTGCAGCAAGCGCCGTCACGCCAAGTCCAATTTGTAGATATAAAGGCAACAAAATCATGGTGGATAAAATAATCATAAAGGTGGCAGCGACACAAAATATACCTAAGCTAAACATGGGGTATTTAAAGACGCGTAAATCCAGCATAGGGCTCTCAAGTTTAAGCTGTCTTAAGGAAAATATAACAAGCGACATTAAGCCTATGAAAATGGCACTCAGCACCAGAAGATTGCTCCAGCCTTTATCGCCTGCAATACTAAAACCATAGACAATTCCGCCAAAACCAAGGGTCGAAAGGACAATTGACAGCACATCGATCTTAGGTTTGCTCAGCGGCGAAACATTCTGCATAAAGATCAGTCCGTAGACTAAGGAAAAAACAAGGAAGGGAATGAGCAGCCAAAGAATCCAATTCCAGCTCAAGACTTCAATGATTAGCCCCGAAGTGGCAGGTCCAATCGCCGGTGCTGACATCATCACCAGTCCAATCAAACCCATCACTGTGCCTCTTTTTTGAATCGGGAAAATGATTAAGACGGTATTGAACATCAGGGGGATCAATAAACCTGTGCCGATCGCCTGAATAACACGACCTAACAATAAAACCCCAAAAGTGGGTGCCATACCTGAGACGATGGCACCAAGAATTGAAAAGAGTAAGGAGGCAACAAATAATTGCCGAGTACTAAACCATTGGATTAAAAGTGCAGAAACGGGAATCAGTATGCCCATGGTCAGTAGGTAACCTGTGGTGAGCCATTGCACCGTTGCAGAACTCACATCCAACTCAATCATCAAACGGCCAAGGGCCATATTTAAAGCCGTTTCGCTAAATAAGCCGATGAATCCTGCGATTAAAAAGGAGATTAAAATTGGGACTGGCCTGATAGCGCTTAGATCCTGTTCACTTGCAATTGTAGACATTAGAATTCTCTTCGATGATGAGCTGAATCGACGTGTATTGATGCGATATGTGATTTATTTTTTAATCAATAAAAATGGAATTTGTTCTGCTATCACTTCAAGTGGTTTGCCGCTTTTCATGGTTAAGGCTAAAAGAATGCCGCCTTCCGTCAGGGCATGAAACACGATGGCTAAACCTGAGGCCTGTTGCTCGCTATAGCCGGCTGCCAGAAACTGCTCAGCATAAATGGCTTGCCAATCCTTAAACGTCGCTGCACAGGCCAAGCGGATCGGCTCGCTGGTGGAGTGCTTTTCCCCGGCAATGGTGCCAATCGGAGAACCAATAGGATCGCCGCCTTCGCCAAACACCTTGGACAGCTCATAGACATAGGCTTGAAAAGCGTCCATGGGATTGGGGCTACCCGAAAAAACACGCTTAATATCCTCCATGACAAGTTCTTTCGTATTATGAATGGCTGCCGTCGCCAGCTGTTCTTTGCCTTCTGGAAAGTAATGATACAAAGAGCCCTTGGGCACGCCGCTGGCTTCAATGATGTCATTGAGACCCACTGCGCAATAGCCGCGGGCTTTAAACAGGCGTGATGCGGTCTCGATGAGCAGCTCTTTGGGCTTTCTTTTTTCGCACATAACGCAAACACCTTCCAAATTATAACAACCGGTCTATTATCATACTATTAAATCATCATAAATACTTCCTGATATATCCATGATGATGTCAACACAGCTACCAGGTATGTAGTTGTATGATTCGCGCTCCAGCAATGCCTCATGCCTAACTTTAATGGGGTCTGAAATCTCAGATATTACAAGCATTGGAGTACCTCGCTCTAATACCCTTGCGACAAAGGAAACTCGAGCTTTTAAATCTTTAGTTACTGCAATTAAGTGATGTGAAACTCTCAAGTCAGGTTTTGCGCTAAGCGTTCGGTTCTCTAGCCAAGCGCGGCAAGGCTCGCGCATCCAATACACTCACCAATGCCCCTTGATAGAAGCCCAGCGCGCGCAGCGCCAGCAAATCACGCCGACTGTGCAATAGCGCAGGCAAAGGATAAATATCAGCGGCGGCCAGCTGAATTAAATCAGCAGCACTGTCGAGCGCCAGCCAGATATGGCCTTCAGCGCCAGCCAGTTCGAGCCATTGAGCAGCGCCCCCAGCATCCGCTGCGCAGGGATCAAGCAGTTGGGCAAAAGAGCAGGCCTGCTCTCGCTCAGTCGGTGCGGTTTGCGTCTGGCGACGCACCTGCACGGTTTCAAATGCAAAGTACTGGCCTTGATGACACAACAGCACCAGCGGCACACTGAGCAACGCCATATTACTCATCCTTGGCCTTTCTGCCAGGCGCTGAGTAGCGCTTCAATGTCCAGTACGGCGACAACCTGTCCAGTAAACTCCAATAAGCCTGTCACATAGAGGCGTAGATGTTCAGGGAAGGCATCGGGCGGTGGCTGAATAAGGTTTTGGGCAACATCCACCACATCGAGCAAACGATCTACACGTAAACCACTGTGCATATCGTTAGCACGCGCAAGTAAAATGGAGGTTAAACCCATATTCTTTTCTGTACTGGTCGGCAGTTGCAATAAAGCATGCAAAGTAATCACCGATTCAATATCACCACGAATATTGATCACACCTTCCACTGAAGCTGGCATACCGGGGACGAAAAATACGCTTTCATCGCCCTGCAGCACTTCTTTAATCGCCGTGCTTGGAAAGGCAAAGTGCTGCTCGGCCAAACTGAAAATCACCAGTTTAATAACCGGCTCATCTACATCGACAATGTCCTGTTGCTGGCTTTTCTGCTCGGCTAAGAGCTGATCAAGAGGTGTCTCATGCATCTTCGTTCTCACTCACAATAACCTGATTGCGCCCCTGCCCTTTAGCCCTATAGAGCGCGGCATCTGCCGCCAAACGTAAAGCTTCAGCCGTTTCATAGCCTGGATACGCACTGATGCCCGCGCTAAAGGTACAAGTAAACTGCTGCTGACCGGCGTTAAACACAACATTGGCAAAGGCTTCACGCAGGCTGTTCAGTAAGCATACTGCAGCCTCAACACTAATATTTTTTAACACCAGAGCAAACTCTTCACCGCCATAGCGTCCAACCACATCGGTACTGCGCAGCCCGTGTTTTAGCAAGCGGGCTAAGGCAACAATGACCTGATCGCCAGCCATATGGCCGTAAGTGTCATTGACCCGTTTAAACTTATCTAAATCGATCATAACCATAACCAAAGGCTCTTTTTGACGCTGAGCATATGCCAGTGCCGAGACCAACATTTCTGTAGTGGTAGAGTGGTTGTACAAACCGGTCAAACTGTCTTTAGCAATCAGTCCACGCAAAGTGCGCATGCGCTCTGCACGCAACATCACGGTAGCCACCAATTCACTGGGCACCACAGGTTTGGTAATAAAGCCCTCAACACCGGCCTGCATCGCGCTAAATTGTTTTTGCACATCGGTTTCAGTGGATAAAAACACTATAGGCAGGCCAACGTACTCAGGTATATGACGCACCAAGGCCGCCAACTCATCGCCATTGCATACCGGCATATACATATCCACCAACATCAAATCAGGATTGAGGTGATCTAAGGCCTCAAAGATCAAGGTTGGATTATGGATCTGATGGACCACCATACCGGCATTTTCAAGAATCAAACTGTGATACTCGGCGACTTCAGGCTCATCATCCACAATTAAAATACGGTAGGGTTCTTCTTGCTTGTCTTTGATCAACTCGTCTAAGGCGGCGGCCAATTCCATAGCACTGGCCGGTTTGGTCAGATAAGCGGAACAACCAGCACGTACGGCACTGAGGCGCGACTCAAAACTATGGCTGCCGGATAAAACAATGGCCGGTAATTGTTGCCCTGTGGCTTCTTTAATTCTTGCAAGCTCATCGGTACCAGCAGTGCGACCTTGTGGAAACAACACATCCATAATCACCGCATCAGGACGCTGCTGCATCACTGCTTCACGAAAGCTGCTGGTCTGACTAAAGTGTTCAACCTGATAACCTAAGCAACGTAATTGGTGAGCTAAATAATCAATCTGCTCCGGCTCATCATCACAAATATAGACCAGTGGCGCGGCACTTTTAAAGTCCGATGCAAGTGCCTCTGCGCTGCTGATTGAGTCGTGGTCTGCTCGATTATCATTGCTAGCCGGCGCGGTGTAACAACTGGCATACTGCTCCAGTTGCTGCAGCAGGCCACTGATCTCTGCCGACCAGTGTGCCGGCTTAATCTTATCTGTTGATTCGATCAACTGCCGTATCAAGGCTTCAGCACGCATGGCAATCGCGGCTAAATCCGTCAACCCAAAGGATCGACCTGTACCGCTTAAACCATGAAAGGCTCGGTACACATCAGCCAGCAGTAACTGATTCGGCTCACTGCGATGATCAGGCTCAAGCTCAAGCAACTGCAGCTGATCTTGTATTGTTTCAAGACGAGCTGGCAGTTGACTCATAAAGCGCGCGCTAAGCTGTGCTATTTTTTCCTGCAATGATTGTTTATTGCTATTCATCGGCGCTTAATCCTCGGCTGCTTGCATCATAATCACCGGTGTGCGGCCATCACAACCGCAATAACACCGGGTAAAGTGTCCGACATACTGAAGTCTTTCATCAAGCAGGCGTTTAAACCTGGCTCTGCTGCCAGTATAGGCTCAGGATTATCGCCTGTTAATAAAATAAAGGGGAGCGTAGAGCCCTGTTCTTTAAGCTCATGATACAGCTCAAGACCGCTGATGAATGGCATATTCAAATCACTGAGAATCAACTCAATATCTGCCTGCTGACTGAGCACCTCAAGGGCCTGCATCGCGTCTTCAGTTTGCACAACCTGATGCCCGCTCTCGTGCAAAATAGCAGTGATCATTTCACCTGCCAGTTGATCATCATCCACTACTAAAATTTTCATCTGCATCCTTTTAAGTACATGAGCCATCAATCGAGCAATACTTTTAAGGTGTCGACCAAGCTGGTTTGGTCAAAGCTACCTTTCACAATATAAGCATCAGCACCTACTTCAATCCCGCGTCGACGGTCGCTTTCTTTCTCTCTTGAAGTAATGATAATAATCGGGGTATCTCGATACATATCATGCTCGCGTAAACGAGCCGTTAAAGTGAAGCCATCCATAATCGGCATTTCCACGTCGGTTAATACCGCATCAAATTTTTCCGCCAATGCTTTTTGTAACCCGTCTTCGCCATCTTCAGCCAAGGTCACCTGATACCCCCAAGCTTGCAACACATCGCGCTCGATTTCTCGGGTATTAAATGAGTCATCCACTACCAAAATACGTTTTTTCACTTGCTCTAACTCAGCACCAACCCGCGCGCTCAACGTCTGTCGTGTTTTTCTGGCCATTTCAAGCACATAAGGGACATGTATCAAGCTCACCAGCTGGTTTTTCCCGGTGGCGACCATGCCGGATATTAAGGCATTGCTGCGCAAATGCGCGGGCAATTGCTTAATCACCAGATCGCGCTCATCAAGCAACTCATCCACCTGTACGGCCAGCTTTTCTGTGTGCACCCGAATCACTAATAACAACAGTGCTGTGGATGCTCGGTTGAGGTTTTTTTTAGGCGCGGTATCCTGCGGCAAATTCAGCAGCTCAGCCAAGCGAATAACCGGCACAAACTCATTACGGATAATCACCGCATTGCGATCGGCCACCTTAATCAGAGCGCTAGGGGACACACTTAATAATTCAGATACATATTGCGCTGTAAAGCCTAGCACTTGCGTACCCGCGCGGATCAATAACACCCGCATAATGGCCAGCGACAAGGGTAAACGTAAAGTAAAGCACGTGCCTTCACCGGCACGTGTTTGAATACTGACCACACCTTGCAGATCATCAACAATGGAGCGCTTTACCACATCCATACCCACGCCGCGTCCGGAAAACTCGGTGACCAAGGCGCTGGTGGAAAGACCCGGTACAAAGATCAACTCAGTCACGTGCTGATCGCTCATTGCCTGTAATTCTTCACTGCTCAACAGCCCTTTTTTTAGCGCTTTTTGACGAATGGCTTCCAGTGGTAAACCCAATCCATCATCACTGATATCAAGCACCACCCAACCGGCATCTTGGCGGGCGCGGATCTGTAACAGTCCTTGCGCCGGTTTCCCTGATTTGAGCCGCTGCTCTGGCGCTTCAATGGCATGATCTAAGGCATTACGCAGCAAGTGAATAATAGGATCAACCAGCTGATCAATCATTTGTCGATCCAGCTCAATTTCACTGCCATAGATACGGCATTCAACCTGCTTACCCAAGGATTGCGCGGTCTCTCTCACCAAGCGTGCGGCCGAATCCAGCACTACGGCTAACGGCAACATACGTAACTGCAAGGCTTTATCGTGCAGCTCTTGCATCAGCTTATCTTGTGATAGCACGCTATCGCGCATCTCTTGCGCAAAATGACGCAGAGCCAAGGGCAACTCACCGTGCAACTGTTGCGCACATTGCTGTTCAAGGCGTCGTGCTGTGGCGGCTAACTCACGCATGCTGGAATGACTGGAAACCATCTCCCCCATGAGATTGATCATCTCTTCCAGCTTGACCAGCTTGACCCGTACCGTATCGCTGGTACTCAGCACTGAAGTGACGCTATCAGCTACCATCTCGCTGCTGTTGCTGTACTGAGCAGTTGCCACCTTAGCAGCCGTTGTCTCGTTCGGCGGTTCTTGGCCTTCAGCCAGAGCGCTAAGTTTTTGACAGAGCATGCTGTGCACAGCACTAAGCTCGGCGACTTCACCTTGCTGCAGCAAGCTCTCAACTTGAGCCGATAAGGCATCAACGCCCTGATACAACGCACTCATCACGGTCGGATCAGCCTGTACTTGTTGTTCGCGCAAGGCACTTAATAGATCTTCTAAACTGTGCGCCAGCTGGGTAATGGGCGCCAGCTTTAGCATCCGCGAAGAGCCTTTAATGGTGTGTGCTGAGCGAAACAGACTGTTGATCTGTTCGGCACTGGCCGCACCCTGCTCTAGTGCAGATAAGCCTTGATTCATCCGCCCCAGATGATCTTTGGCTTCTTCAATAAAGCGGCCAATGAACTTTTTAATATCAAGCGCCATGGTTAATCATCTACTCCCGTGCTGTGCTCAGCGTTGGCCAGCTGTCCGCCATAGCGCTGACTGAGAAACGCTGCATCTGAGGCGGTCAAAGGTACAGGAATCCAAGTCAGGCACTTACAGTCTAAGGCGCTGCCAGACAATATACGCAACACCATTTGATAGGATTTTATTGCGCTGCTTAAGCGCTGCTGGTTACGTCGAATATCTGCCATATAATAATGCGCCGGCCAGCAATGAGGGTGACTGTAAATGACTTTTCTAAACCACTGATAAGCTGCCTCCTCATGCCCTTGCCATTTGCAGACCAAACCTTTCATCAGCATGGCATCAGATGACCACGGCTGCATGGCCAAGGCTTGCTCTAACAGCTCATCCGCTTGAGCAAAGGCTTGCTTATTGAGTAACAGCCAAGCTTTGAGTAAACAGACAGCATAGTGCTCATCGGCCTGAGCTGGAAAATTTTCCAGCAAGCGCAAGGCGCGTTCTTGCTCAGCGCCATGCACCAATTGCTTAATACCCGCTAAATCCGTGCGCAAAACCGCCTCAGCAGGCGCGCTTGAGGCAGCCAAGGCCATAGGCGCCGCGTCTGTTTGCTCAGAGTCTTCTATTCGAGCAGCTGATTGAGCCAAGTACAGGCTGTCTGTCTGGGCTTGCGGCATCCTAAGCGCATGCTGGTTTGCCGGACGGTAGACATCGCCCTTAATAAAGAAGTACTGTCCAGCATGCTCCACCAACTCAAAAACCCCAAAGTCATTGCCCAAGGTTTCCGTGATACCCAGTAATAGAATGGCTTGCTCACGCATCAACCGATTGAATTTACCCTGGATCAGCTGACGTGTGTCTAGATCAAAATAAATAGAGACATTGCGAAAAAATATAATATCGTAATTAACCAATGCCGCTGGGTACTCAGCAGCGAGTAAATTCAAATGATAAAAATTAACCTGCTTGCGAATCTGCGGTGCTAATTGATAGCCGCGATCTTGCGCCTTAAAATAGCGCTGGCGCACTGAGTCATCGACACCACGAAAAGAGAAATCCGAATAGAGCCCTGCTTGCGCTTTGTCCAGCATGTGTTGATCTAAATCGCCCGCATCAATCTGAAAGAGCTGCTCGGTGCTTTGACCATAGATGGCATCCAATGCCATCACCAAACTGTAGGGCTCTTCACCTGAGGAACAGCCTGCACTTAAAATACGCACTGGCTCCTTGCCATTTTTTTGTGCTAAAACCTGCGCAATCAATACTTCGGTTAACAACTTAAGCTGCTCAGACTCTCGAAAAAATAGGTTTCATTGACCGTTAATTGGCCAACCAACTCTTGTAAATAAGCCTGATCACTGCACACCAAACGCCGATAATCGGCTACGCTGCGACACCCTGTGTGCACCATATTGCTGTAGATAACTTTACGTAAGCGGTCTTCAGCAATACCTTCTAACAGTAAGCCACAGTGCTCATAAACTAAGCTTTTAAACCCAGCCAGCTGCGCATTCATAGCTCACCCCGTGACCCAGCAGCCCAAACATTGGCGAGAGCAAGGCTGGCAATACGCAGCATTTCACTGGCGATCTCAGCTAAACCAAGCTCGCGCTGAATTACACCGAGTTTAACTGCCTCAGCATTCATGCCATAAATAATGGAGCTGGCTTCGTCTTGCGCTAAAGTGATGCCGCCACGTGCAAAAATGGCACGCATGCCTTCCGGACCATCACGCCCCATACCAGTCATAATAATCCCAATAGCCTTACTACCGAACACCTCGGCCACTGAGCTCAATAAGATATCGCAGCTGGGGTGATAAATATCGCCTTTGCGCCGCTCTTGCAGTGTGACGCAATGTGCAGCGTTTATGCTTAGATGCTGCTCCGAGGGTGATAAATACACGCAGCCGGCACGTAACAGCTCGCCTTCTTCAGCCACTTTCACCCGCATCGGGCACACGCCAGACAACCACAGGGCCATATCATCAATAAAACCATCACTGATATGCTGCGCGATCAATACTGGCGCAGGGAAATCTGCCGGCAATTGCGACAACACACTGGCCAATGCTTGTGGGCCACCGGTTGAAGCGGCAATCACAAATACCTGTTGAAAGCCGGCGTCTGGCACAGTCGAAAAAACATAGGGCAATGGCACGCGGGGTGCAGCATCGATACTAGAGCGTCTGCGCAAATGTGTGATCACCGGTACCCCGGCCAATAGACGTACTTGCCGTACAAAAGCATCCGCATCACAAGCATCCAGTCGAGGTTTAGCAATAACCTCCAAAGCACCATAACCTATGGCTTTATAGGCCAACTCTGCATCGGATTCATTGCTCACCACTAAAATGGGCACAGCCTTATCGTGCATAATATGTTCGATCGCCTCAAGGCCGCTCATAATCGGCATATTGAGATCCATAGTGATTAGATCCGGGCATAGACGCTTAGTCAGCTCAATGGCCTCCCTTCCGTTAACCGCTTCAGCAACCACCTCAATCCCGTCTTGGCCTTCAAGCAAGGCACGTAAAATATCGCGAGCAACCTCGCTGTCATCGACAATCAGAACTTTTATGGACTTTGCTGTCATTATCACTGTTTCAATTCCTGTGTACGCGGCACGCTTATTCTTATATTTGTAGGCGCACATCGAGGTTTAAAGTTCATCAAGCCACTGCGGCAAGGTCACACAGCTGTGCAGCACTCGGCATTTAAGTGCGCGCGGCCCGACCTTTAAGCCCAGTGCTAGCTGATGCGCTCAGGGCTGGTAACATCCTGTTGTGCCGACTTATCCTGCTGAAACTCTCGAATCAGATAGCGCAGATCCTCTGACATTTTAAGCATCTCTTCGCTGATCTCGCTGATATTGCGCACGGACTGCGCATTATGGGTACTGGCGTTAGCAATCTCACGCAAGGCAATCACCACTTGACTGCTGGCTGTTTTTTGCTGACGCGTGGACAAGGATATTTGCTGTGCGGCACTGCTGGTTTTACTGGCCGCTTGCACTAAGGCGCTTAAGTCCTGAGCGGTTTCCGAGCTGATTTTCATACCCAGCTGAATCGAACCGGCACCTTTTTCCGAGGTAATCACTAGGCGGTTAATCGAGTCTTGGGTTTCTTGGATATGCTCTTCAATCTCGCGGGTCGAATCAGTCACGCTATCGGCTAAGCGGCGAATCTCACTGGCCACCACGGAAAATCGTTTACCTGACTCACCGGCACTTGAGGCTTCTAACGCCGCATTAAAGGCAATCAGCTTAGTTTGTCCGGCCAAGGTGTTAATGAAATCCATCACTTTACTGATTTCTTTCGACTTACTGCCCAAGCGCACAATTTCGTTAAGGCTGCTTTCACTGTCATGGTGGATTTCAGTCATCCGCGCTTGTAAATTCTGCATCGCGTCAGCACCGCGCTTACTGCTTTCCAAGGTTAAGTTGGCCACTTCCACCACCGACTGCGAATGGTCGGCAATCTGTGTGGAAGACACAGACAACTCTTCCATGGTCGAGGTGATTTCGGCCACCGATGACGACATTTCCTCAACCGCACTGGCCATCGACTGCGTCACTTCTTGTTGCTTGCCGGTATGGCGACTGACTAAACCTGCGGTATAGGCCAAATCTTGCGCCGTCTCACTGAGTCGCGTAGAGCTTTGCTGTACGCCACCAATGGCAATGGCTAAGCGCTCTAAAAGGCTATTGGTTTGCGCAGCCAAATCTCCCAACTCTGCTTTATCTTTGGTGTCTAAACGCTGCGATAAATCCAATGTATGGGTGATATGCACCAGCTGCTTTTGAAACAAAACCAATGGGCGGCTTAAAGAGACTGCCAGCGGGTAGAGCAGCAATAAACTGACCAGCAATAACAACCCACCAATGAATAGCGATTGATAGAGCTGGGCATCAATGGCGGCTAAAAAATCACTGCGTGGTACTTCCACAACCAGATAGCGTTGTAGATCAGCAATCCAAGCTCGACCAATAAAAAGGTCTTGCCCTTGATGATTAACCTGATGAATTTCTATATTGTTACTGTTAAATAACAATTTAAGATCCGTTGAGTTTTTCAGGTCAATGATTGGAGCCTTCGTTGTATAAACGCCAACCTGGCCCTCTTTATTGACTAAAAAAGCGCGCCCATTTTGCCCAAGGCGATAGGCACTGATCGTATCGGCCAGCATCTACATATTAATGCCAACCCCCGCTACACTTAAAGGCTCGCCTGAGCTGTTAAGCACCTCGCCGGTATAGTTGACATACATTTGTGGTCGACCGTCTGATAGCTCATTGCTGTGCCGCTCCAGCTCATAGGCTTGACCACGCTTGATATAGTTGAAATACCACGCATCTTGCTCAGCGCTAGTGGATAGATTGTGCTGCTGCAAGGTTCGATCTTTGTAGTCATAGTACACAGCTCGTTGACTATCATTGGCGACTAAAAAGACCTCTTCAATATCCAGTTGCTGACCAACAACCGCTATCTGCTCACGAATCAAAGGAAACTGGGAGTCGGGCATGCCCTCTTTAATCCAGCTCAAAATAAAGGTGTTGCTGGCTAAACTCTGTGAAGCTTGAATGCTGGGTGCTAACTTAACTCGAATCTCTGCCGCAAGATGCTCCAGTTGTGCCGGCAGCTCTTGTTCGACTAACCGAGTAATACGTTCCTGTGAATAAAAGTAGGACTGCAGCACTAGGCTGGCTCCAGTCATCAGCGCAAAAAGCACACCAAATGATAAAAACAAGCGTAAACGCAAAGAGAATGTATTCCACAAGGTGCGCATAAAGTATGCCTTTTAGTTCAAGGATAATGAAAATAGAACCGACATTAAGGGGGTCTGACCTATTTAAGCACGTTTAACTAGGCAGCGTTAAATACTGGCAGCCAGTCGAGTAATAAAAGCAGTTGCACGCAAAATACTGTGACAGCAAACACCACTACAAAACCTATCAACCACGCGCCGCCAGGCACTTGATAAGCCGCCTGCACATAACGCTTGCGTGACGCGCGCACCAGTAAAGCTGGAATAAAGGCGGCCCAGATGGCTGCCATTAAGCCAACATAGCCCATCACTTTGACAAAACCAGTCGGAAACAATAAGCACGCCAAGAGTGGCGGCAAAAAGGTCACGGCGGCGGTTTGCAAACGGCCATAGGCTGTATCAGCAAAGGCCAACAGGTCGCGTAGATAGTCAAACAACCCCAAGGTCACACCCAAAAACGAACTGGCGATGGCCATAAAAGCAAAGGCATTTAAAAAACGCACCACCGTATCGGTGCTGACGTAATTATTTAAGCCTGCCAATAAAGCGGTGACATCGCCACCAGCGGCAATGACTGGAGCAAACTCAGCGCGCGGCAAATTACCCTGCACGGCCAATTGCCAGAGCAAATAGATACCCAGCGCCAGCAATGAGCCCCATAAAATACTGCGCGCCACCGGCTGTGCCTGTTTGTTGTAGTAATTGATCAAACTGGGCACATTGCCATGAAAGCCAAAGGAGGCTAAACACACCGGCAATGCCGCCCAGGCATAACGCCAGTAGTGGTGCTCAGCCAGTGCGGCGCTATCGAGCAAGACCGCCGGTGTCACGCTCTGCAGTAATGAGCCTGTTGAAAGAAAAAAACTCACCAGCATGCCGCTAATCAGCAACGTGGCAAAGCGATCCACCACTTTGGTGGAAATCCAGACGGCGCTGGCTAACACCAACAAAAACACCACAGAGGACAGCTCGCGTGAGACCTGCATCGGCTCAGTGCTCAGCCAAGCGCTGATGGCGCTCAGACTGTTCTGGGTTAACCCTCCGCCGACAAAAATATAGGCATAGGTCAAAGAATAAAGCACAAAGGTGACTGCAATCCCAGTGACCAGACTCCAGCCTGGACCTAATAAGCCATTAACCACCGTATGAAAGCTGGCGCCTTGTGGAAAGTGCAACGTCGCTTCCAATAGCATCAAGCCGGACAGATACATACACAGCCAAACATAGATGAGTATCGCCACTGATCCTAAAAACCATACGCCCGAGGTGGCGGTTGGATTGGCCAGCATTCCTGCGCCAATGGCGGTACCGGCAATAATCATAATGCCGCCAAAGCGGGTGGGCGTTTGCCGAGAAGCGCTGCGTGTCATGGCTGTTCTTTGTAGTGGGAATAAATTCGCTGCGTCGCACTAGGGCTTCTTGCTCTAGCGCGACGCAGAGGCGCGGCTATTGTGGCGGACTAAACTGATAAAACACACGTACTTGACCGATATAGTCTAACACTTGCGCTTTTTTCTCTAAACGTAAGCATAAGTTTTTCGGGTCGTCATCCACTGCCTGCATCGGGCGAACTAAATCCACATGCACTTTACCGCTGAGATAATGCAAGGTAACCGAGCCACACTCAGCAGCATCCACCTCACCCGCCCAAGCTGTACGCAAATCAGTCAAGACTTCACGTCTGAGCGGCAAGCCACGACACAATAAATCCAATGAGTCATCTTCAGGATCAATATGCACCAAAGCATTACTAATATCTTTATCCGACTCAATCAATTTCAAGCGCACATATTCAGCAATTTTATGCCCTTCAGAAACACTTAAACGCTCATCCACTTCAATATGTACATCAATCAAATAGTTGCCACCCATACGCCGACTGCGCAACATATGGACACCCTGCACGCCTTCAATATTTTCGATAATACCTTTAATGGCCTTTGCAGCTTTTGGCTCCATACCTGTATCAATCAACTCACGGATAGCAGCCCAAGCTTGATCCCAACCCATTTTACCAATCATCAGCGCCACGCCGAGGGCGGCAAAGGCATCTAAATAGGGAAACCCCAACAAGCTCCCTGCCACACCGACCAGTACCACGACTGAAGAAATCGCATCGGAACGGTGATGCCAAGCATTGGCTTTTAATAAGTTGGAATTAAATTCATGTGCCGCTCGCATGGTGTATTGATAAAGGCCTTCATTGGCAACAATAGAAATAAAGGCAATCAGTAGCACAATCGGCGTTGGCTGCAAGATTAAATCAGGATTAAGCAAGCGCTGCCCCGACTCAATCAAGATACCAATCGCAGTTAAGATTAACACCACGCCTAGGCCAACAGTAAAGGCGGTTTCAATCCGCGCATGCCCATAGGGGTGTTCTTTATCGGCCGGCTGATTGCTGTATTTGGCGGCAAACCAGACCATTAAATCGGTACTTAAATCCGCCAAAGAGTGAATACCATCAGCAATCAAGGCCTGCGACTGACCAATGATCCCAAAAAATACTTTAGCCATTGTCAGCGTTAAATTGACTATGGCAGCCACCACACTGGTCTTGCGCATGGCCTGATCACGTGCTTGTGCACGCTGTTGAGCGTTCATTAACGACCCTCCCTTAATAAAAGTACATATGACTGAATATGTGCGGTAAATCTCTAGCAATAGTGCTCGTGCCTCTGGGTGAGCAGCATCAGCCACACATGGGGTATCTTCGCGACCCGCCTAACTCGGGCCATACTTAAGCAGAGCAGCCCTGCAATAACGGGCGCAGTCGGCACCCATGCAAGGGTTTAATCGGTATTGGTCTAGTCAGTTGAGCAAGAGTATCCATTTCGCTTTGCACCTTAGCACATGGCGTTGACATCCTCCCCTCCCTCTACAGATACGAGGTCTTACGCGAAACTGATAATCTACTCGCGCAATCTGAACTCTGCCTTAATTCCACTCATTTATGCTATATTTCGCGGATCTTGATATAGGTCATTTTCATGCACGCTGCTAAACCCTTATACGACTATCCAAAATACTGGGCTGAATGCTTTGGTCCAGCACCTTTTTTACCCACCTCTCGCGAAGAAATGGACCAGCTCGGCTGGGATTCTTGCGATGTCATCATAGTGACGGGTGATGCCTACGTTGATCACCCATCATTTGGCATGGCGGTGATTGGCCGTGTACTCGAAGCGCAAGGCTTTCGCGTCGGTATTATCAGCCAGCCTGATTGGCGCGCCAAAGATGACTTTATGCAGTTAGGCGAGCCTAATCTGTTTTTTGGTGTGGCCGCCGGTAATATGGATTCAATGATTAACCGTTATACGGCTGATCGTAAAATACGTTCTGATGATGCCTATACCGCCGGTGGTTTAGCCGGTAAGCGTCCTGATCGCGCCAGTTTAGTCTACAGTCAGCGCTGTAAAGAAGCTTACAGCCATGTCCCTATCGTTCTGGGTGGTATTGAAGCCTCACTGCGCCGCATTGCTCACTATGACTACTGGCAAGACAGCGTGCGTCGTTCAATTTTAATGGACGCCACGGCAGATATTTTACTCTATGGTAACGCTGAGCGCGCTATTGTTGAAGTGGCCCAGCGCTTATCCTGGGGCGAGTCGATTACAGAGATTGACGATATCCGCGGCACCGCCTTTATTCGTCGTAATACGCCGACCGATTGGTTTGAGTTGGATTCTACACGGATTGATCGCCCCGGCCGTGTTGACCGCATTATCAACCCTTATGTCAACACGCAAGACACTGAAGCCTGCGCCATTGAGCAGCAGTCTGGGGCGCAGCCTGAAAACACTGATGTGCAAGTGGTGCAGTTGATGGATCACCCGCGCTTGACCCGTGAGCGCACCGTGATTCGTATCCCTTCGTTTGAAAAGGTGCGTAACGATCCAGTGCTGTATGCCCACGCCAACCGCGTGCTGCACTTAGAAACCAATCCGGGTAATGCCCGAGCCATTGTCCAGCGTCATGAGAACCAAGATGTCTGGCTCAACCCGCCCCCGATTCCATTGACTACTGAAGAAATGGATTATGTGTTTGGTTTGACCTATGCGCGGGTTCCGCATCCTAAATATGGCAAGGCGAAAATTCCTGCCTACGAAACCATTCGTTTCTCCGTCAATATCATGCGCGGCTGTTTTGGTGGTTGTACCTTCTGCTCGATTACTGAACACGAAGGGCGAATCATCCAGAACCGTTCGCACGAGTCGATTTTGCAAGAAATCGAAGATATGCGCGATAAAGTGCCAGGTTTTACTGGGGTGGTCTCTGATCTGGGTGGTCCAACGGCGAATATGTACCGTTTGGCCTGTAACAGTCCAGAAATTGAAATAGCCTGCCGTAAGCCTTCCTGCGTATTCCCAGGGATTTGTCAGAACCTGAATACTGACCATACCTCACTGATTGAGCTGTACCGTAAAGCCCGTGCGCTACCTGGGGTAAAGAAGGTCTTAATTGCCTCGGGTCTACGCTATGACTTGGCGGTGGAATCACCTGAGTATGTGCGCGAGTTGGTCACTCACCACGTCGGTGGCTATTTAAAAATTGCCCCTGAGCATACTGAGCAAGGCCCGCTGGAACATATGATGAAGCCGGGCATTGGCACCTATGACCGCTTCCGTAAAATGTTTGAGCGCTTTACTAAAGAAGCCGGTAAAGAGCAGTATTTGATTCCATACTTTATCGCTGCCCACCCCGGCACCAACGATAAAGATATGCTCAATTTAGCCCTCTGGCTGAAAAACAATAACTTCCGTGCAGACCAAGTGCAGGCGTTTTACCCCTCACCGATGGCCACCGCCACGGCGATGTACCACTCGGGTAAAAACCCACTGCGCAAAATCACCTATAAAAGTCCAGCCATAGAAATCGTGAAAAGCGAAGATCAGCGCCGTTTGCACAAAGCCTTCTTACGCTACCACGATCCAAAATCTTGGCCCTTAATCCGTGAAGCGTTAATCCGTATGGGGCGCACGGATTTAATTGGTGACGGCAAAAACCAGCTGGTACCAGCTCACCAGCCTGAAGCGGAAGGCTATCGCAGTGCGCGCCGGAAAAACTCCACGCCTGCGAAAGGCGAGAAAGCCTCACGCCCATTGTTGACCCAGCACACCGGCCTGCCACCGCGCGCCACCGGCACAGCCGACGACAAGCCACAATGGCACAAACGTGAACAAGCCAAAGCCGCAGCGGAAGCTAAACTGCGTGCCGATAGAAGTAAAAAACCTGCCGCAAAAGGTGGCAAGCGCAGCTCACCGGCCAAACCGCGCTAGCCCCAGAGGATCGTGTGCTGGCCTAGAAAGCCAGCGCCCCCTCTCGCCCCTCACACTCGGAGCGCGCCGCACTGGCCCGCTCTGAGTACATATTGTTAGCCAGCCATCAATTCAGCCAAAATCTCAAATGAGCGCAAGCGATCCGCGTGCTCATAAACATCGCAAGTAAAAATCAGCTCATCGGCTTGCGTATGCTGCAATAACACCTGCATTTTATGCTCTATAGTTGCAGCGCTACCAATCATCGCCAAACTTAAAAAGTCATTCACTGCCTGCTGTTCGTACGGCTTCCATAAAGCTTGCATGCTCTCCACCGGTGGCCGCATCAACATGCTTTCCCCACGAATCAAAGACAGTATCCGCTGATAAGTGGTGGTGGCTAAATACTCAGCATGCGCATCGCTATCCGCCGCAACCAGCGGCACCCCGAGCATCACATAAGGTTTATCCAACACGGCTGAAGGTTTAAAGCGACTACGGTACAGCTCAATGGCTTGCATCATCATGCGCGGTGCAAAGTGTGAGGCAAAAGAATACGGCAAGCCCTTCTCTGCGGCTAATTGCGCACTAAATAGGCTGGAACCCAGTAACCAAATCGGTACATGACTGTCCACCCCCGGCATTGCAATCACTTGCTGGCCCGCTGTCCGCGGCCCGAGAAAAGCTTGCAGCTCGCTGACTTCTGCCGGAAAATCATCGGCGCTGCCGCTGCGATTTTTACGTAAGGCGCGCGCGGTGACTTGATCGGTACCCGGTGCACGCCCCAGACCTAAATCGATGCGTCCAGGATACAGCGCCTCTAAGGTACCAAACTGCTCGGCGATCACCAGCGGCGCATGATTCGGCAGCATCACCCCACCCGCACCGATACGAATATGCTGCGTACCTGCCGCAAGGTAACCAATCAACACCGCCGTAGCTGAACTGACAATGGCATCCATATTATGATGCTCAGCCACCCAGAAACGGGTAAAACCTAATTTCTCCACATGCTGAGCTAAAGCTAAAGAGCGCTTTAAGGCCGGCGCGGGGCCTTGATCGGTGTCTTTACGTGATGCTAAATCTAATACAGACAAAGCCACTGTATGTGGATCACTCATGCCATTGTTCCTCTAAATTGTACTGCTTAAACGCTGTGCAAACAGCATCACACAAAGCCAAGAGGAGTGCTACCATAGCGCTCCAATCGCTGCTGCTTATATGTAAGATGCTTATGCAAAAAAAATATTTAGCGGATCAATCTCTGCCTCGCGTTTTATTTAGTATGACGTGGCCCATGCTGTTTGGTGTGGTCGCACTGATGAGTTTTCAGCTGGTCGACAGTATTTTCATCAGTATGCTGGGGATGCAACCACTCGCAGCGCTTGGCTTTTCGCTACCCTTACAGCAACTACTAATTGGCGTACAAATTGGCATTGGCATCGCCTCTACGGCGCTGATCTCGCGCGCCCTGGGTGCCGGTAATCCAGAGCGTGCCAAGCATATGGGCGGCCTAGTGGTTCTGGCGGGGTGCTGCGTCTCTTTTATTTTATGTACGTTAATCTATTTTCTGCGCCTGCCGCTACTCAGTCTGCTCGGCGCAGGGCCTGAATTATTACCCTACACTGAAAGCTACTGGTTACCTTGGCTTGGCAGTGCCTGGCTGGGTGCTTTTTTATATTTTGCGAACAGTGTTTCACGCGCCAATGGTGATACTCGCTTACCCGGCTTTATGATGGTCATCACCAGTCTGATCAATATGCTGCTTGATCCACTGTTTATTTTCACCTTTGGCTGGGGCTTACCTGGTGCGGCGTATGCCACCATGCTTGCCTGTCTTATCGGCGCAGGGATTATGTATGGCCGCATCCTTAAACGCCACTGGTTGGCCTTTGATCCGGACAAACTGCCTACTGCTCAAGCATTACGTGATATTTTCAATACCAGCGCACCAGCGATGCTCAGTCAACTGATGCCTGGCGCGGCGGCATTAATGGCCACTCGCTTAGTCGCAGGCTTTGGCGGTTCTGCCATTGCCGCTTGGACCTTAGGCAGCCGCTTAGAAATGTTCTCGATTGTCATTGTGCTGGCGCTGACTATGGCCTTACCCCCCATGGTCGGGCGTTTATTTGGCTCCAAGCAACTGGACCGTGTGCACAGTTTAGTGCTGATTGCGGTACGTTTTGTGATTGGCCTGCAGTTGCTTATCGCGCTGTTCTGGATGGTCAGTCGCAGCCTGATCGCTCCTGCCTTAGCGCCCAATCAAGCAACTGAAGTGTATCTAATGAGCTATATGCTCTGGGTACCAATCAGCTACGCTGCACTGGGCGTTTGTATGCTGATGGTGTCGGTGACTAATGCACTGGGTATGCCGATGCGTGCGGTATTGATCTCGACCTTACGCCTGTTTGCCTGCTACTTACCGGCGATCTGGATCGGCGCCAGCCTAGCCGGTATGAGCGGGTTATATATGGGTGTACTGCTCGGCAACCTTACCGCGGGGGGCTTAGCTTGGCAGTTATATAAACACGGCTTACGCCATGTTCAACACGCCTAAACGCCCTAGCCTTATCGGCTCGCCAAGCGACACTGAGGCAATAAAAACCCCAAAAAGCCAGTTCAACTTTTTGGGGTCAGTTCGACAACCGCCGGCTGGATTGAATGCAGCCAGCAGCACTTACAATGCCGCTAAGCCACGCTGCACATCCGCCTGAATATCAGCAAACTCTTCCAACCCTACCGCAATACGCAGTAGGCCATCGTGGATACCGGCTTTTTCACGTTCAGCCGCGGGTAAGCGGCCATGCGTGGTGCTGCCCGGATGGGTAATAGTAGTTTTAGTATCACCCAGATTAGCAGTGATGGAGATCATGCGTGTGGCATCAATAAAGCGCCATGCCGCATCTTTACCGCCCTCAACCTCAAAGCTGACCACAGCACCAAAACCGCTTTGTTGCTGCTTAGCCAACTCATGCTGTGGGTGGCTGGCTAGGCCTGAATAATAGACTCTTTTAACCTTAGGCTGCTGCTCAAGCCACTGCGCCAACTGCTGCGCGCTGTGACAATGGGCATTCATGCGCAAGCGTAAGGTCTCTAAGCCTTTTAAGAACACCCACGCATTAAAGGGGCTCATGGTCGGTCCGGCAGTACGCAAGAAACCCACCACTTCTTTCATTAACTCAGCGCTACCCAAGACTGCGCCCCCAAGACAGCGGCCCTGGCCGTCAATGTACTTAGTCGCAGAATGGATGACGATATCTGCGCCCAGCGCCAAAGGCTTTTGCAGCACCGGCGTACAGAAGCAGTTATCCACCATCAATAAGGCATTGGCAGCATGCGCGATCTGACTTAAAGCACGAATATCGGCCAATTCCGCTAAAGGATTGGAGGGTGATTCAATAAAGAACAACTTGGTTTTTTCAGTGCAAGCAGCCTGCCAAGCCGCCAAATCATCAATTTGCACATAAATGATCTCGATACCAAAACGCGCACAGTACTTATCAAATAAGCTGACGGTGGCACCAAAGATACTGCGCGACACCAGAATCTGATCGCCCATACTGCATAAGCTCATCACTGTTGCCAAAATAGCTGACATACCCGAGGCGGTCGCCACGCATTTATCTGCGCCTTCTAAGGCCGCTAAGCGCTCTTCAAAGGTACGTACGGTTGGATTGGTGTAACGTGAGTACACATTACCATCACGGTCGCCAGCAAAGGTTGCAGCGGCGTCGGCGGCACTGCGAAAAACATAACTGGAGGTAGTAAAAATCGCCTCACTATGCTCTGATTCAAAGCTGCGCTGCTGACCTGCACGCACGGCTAAGGTATCAAAACCTGCATCGGTTAAATCGCTATTGAGTCGACCCGCCTGCCAATCCGTCGTCATGACTTACACCTTATACTTCTAGAGTAATGAACCGAGTATGCCTTGCTGAGCATACTCGGGTTTGCAGCGCTGGCGTCACTCGACGCCGCGCGTAGAGGAGTATCGATCAGCTGTTATGCAGACCAATAGTGGCGTTGGTCTGCTCACCCGAGCGTTCCAACTCATTACGTTCACGCTCAAGACGTTGCAAATATGGCTGATCAATACCACCAGTGACATACACACCGTCAAATACTGCACAGTCAAATCGGTCAATCTTAATTTTTCCGCCGCCAACCGAGTCGATCAAATCGTCCAAGTCTTGATAGACCAGCCAATCAGCACCGATTAACTCAGCAACTTCTTCAGTGGTACGGTTATGTGCGATCAGCTCATGCACACTCGGCATATCAATGCCATACACATTGGGGTAACGCACGGCAGGGGCTGCCGAGCAGAAGTAAACATTCTTCGCTCCGGCATCACGCGCCATCTGAATAATTTGCTTACAGGTGGTGCCACGCACAATCGAATCATCCACCAGCATGACGTTTTTACCGCGGAACTCCAGCTCAATGGCATTGAGTTTTTGTCGTACGGATTTTTTACGCTCAGCTTGACCCGGCATAATAAAGGTACGGCCGATATAGCGGTTTTTCACAAAGCCTTCGCGGTATTTCACACCCATACGATTGGCCAGTTCTAACGCTGAGGTACGACTGGTATCAGGAATGGGAATAACCACATCAATATCATGCTCTGGACGCTCACGAAGGATTTTATCCGCAAGTTTTTCACCCATACGCAAACGTGCTTTATAGACAGAGACACCGTCAATAATAGAATCAGGGCGCGCCAAATAGACATGTTCAAAGATGCAAGGCGTCAGGACTGAATTAGTCGCACATTGGCGGGTATGCAGTTGACCACCTTCAGTGATGTAAACCGCTTCACCTGGAGCCAAGTCGCGAATCAAACTAAAACCCAGTACATCTAGCGCAACACTTTCTGAGGCGATCATATACTCAACGCCATCATCGGTATGGCGCTGACCAAAAACAATTGGGCGAATGCCATTAGGGTCACGAAAGCCCAGCACACCATAGCCGGTAATCATCGCCACTACCGCATAACCACCTTGGCAACGCTCATGTACACGGCTGACCGAAGCAAAGATATCTTCTTCGGTTGGCTGTAACTTGCCACGCTGACTCAGCTCGTGAGCAAAAACGTTAAGCAGTACTTCCGAGTCAGAGTTGGTGTTTACATGACGTAAATCAGACTGGTAAATTTCTTGCGCCAGTTGCTTGACGTTGGTCAAATTACCGTTATGCGCCAAGGTAATGCCATACGGCGAGTTGACATAAAACGGTTGCGCTTCAGCACTGCTAGAGCTGCCGGCTGTGGGATAGCGGACATGGCCAATCCCCACGTTACCGATCAATTCTTTCATATGCCGTGTGCGAAATACATCACGCACTAAGCCATTGTCTTTGCGCAGAAACAAACGTCCATTCTTTGATGTCACCATTCCAGCGGCGTCCTGGCCACGGTGTTGAAGTACGGTAAGCGCGTCATAGAGCGCTTGATTAATGTTTGATTTGCCTACAATACCGACAATGCCACACATGTAACGCGACCCCTGCTATGTCATTCCAATTAAAGACAGTTAAGAACAATCACTGCCTGATGTGCTCATCAATGCTGAGCATTTTGAGCGGTACTAATCCAATCGCTGGACAAGCCTAAAATAAGCTCTTTGGACCAGTCAGCAATCAGTAGAAAATGCGGAATTAAGCTGGATTGTTGCCACCAGGTATCTTGCTCAACCGGCGCTAAGCTTAATAAACCAACCAACACCACCACCAAAAACAATCCACGCGCCGCACCAAACACCATACCCAGTAAGCGGTCGGTACCGGTTAAGCCGGTGGCCTGTATTAATTGTGCCAAAATAAAATTCACTAAACCGCCCACCATCAAGGTCACCACAAATAACAGCGCACAGGCTGCAATAGTACGTACCGACGGCAGATCAATATAGGGTTCTAAGTAATGCGCCAAGCTGCCGCCATACATCCAGGTGACAACACCAGCAAAAATCCAAATCACCAGCGACAGCGCTTCTTTAATAAAGCCACGGCTTAGACTGATTAAGGATGAAATCAATACGATGCCAAGAATAAGGGCATCGACCCAATTGAAAGACACTAATAATCAACCTGTTCTATAAAGTCAGTATTTTAGCAGAGCTGTTCGATGCTGATAAGCGCTAGTTGGTGTTTTCACCATCATTGTGCGCTTAAGGCTGATAGCGCACCACAAAACAGGCCTGTCCTTCGCGATCTTTTAAACGTTTGCACATCGCTTGCGCATCGGTTTGCTTGACCAAAGGTCCAATTAAGACCCGATGTAGACCGTCAGCTGTACGCACATAGGCATTGTATTGCTTATTGCGATAGGTATCGCGCAAGCGGTCAGCATTGGCTTTATTGGTGAGGCTGGCTAACTGTACCGACCAGGACACCGGCAAGTTATTTTTATCGATGCCAGGCGCAACAGGCTTTGGCTCCGACTTAGGTTGTGGCGTTACCACCTTCGGCGCTTGGCTGACCACCGGTTTAATCGGCTGAGGAGCAGGCACTGCGACAGCAACAGGACTGTCCGGCACTATCACAGTTGACACAGACTGCTCTGTCAACTGCGGCTCATCCCACCCGTCATCGGCGATAGGTTCAGGTACGACCACCTCATCCACAGGATACTGAGGTGCAGCAGGTATCGTAGGCATGGGCGGCGCTTGCACAACCACTTCATTCACCGGATCTTCTTGCTTAAGTAGCATTGGCAAAAAAACTACCACTAAGGCAATCAACACCAGCGCGCCGATAATGCGTTGCTTAAGTTTACTTTCTGTTGCTGCCATAAATAGTCCGTCCTATCCCTTAGAGATCAAATTAAGCTTATATAGAAAACAACACTACAGCATCTCTGCTGAGTTTCCACACTATTGCTGCAGCACGCCACACGCGATATTTTTAGGCGCGCGCAGCACACCATTTTAGTGCTTCAGCCACGGTAAAAAACGAACCAAAAATAATAATCTGATCGTTTGTTCCAGCCTTGGCACACTGCGCTTCAATTGCTTGCGCAATGCTGGCATACGCGGTGACACGGGCCTGTCGCTGCTGCAATGCCAGCTCTAGACGCTCAATTTTACAACTGCGCGGGCTTGGCAGTGCGGCGACGGCCCAGTCGCTGATCGGCGCGTGCATCGCATCCAACACGCCAGATAAATCTTTATCATCGAGCATGCCCAATACCGCTAAGCGCTGTCCAGCGATAGGCTGAGATTTGAGCCGTTGCGCAAGATAGTGCGCCGCATGGGGGTTGTGCGCCACATCCAACAACAGACGCAATGAGCGCCCCTGCCAGTCGATGTGAACCTCTTGTAAGCGTCCTTGCATACGCGTAGTGCTGAGCGCTTGTAATAACTGCTCAGGCTGCCAGCTCAAGTCCAATAATGCATAGACTTGCAAGGCCAGCGCCGCATTTTCAAGCGGCAAACTCAGCAGTGGGATATTTTGTAACTGCAGCGCTTGACCCTGCTTATCCAAGCCGCGCCAATGCCAGCAGTGCTCAGTCTCAGCTAAATCGAAATCACGCCCGCGCAGCAGCAGAGGCGTGATTAAACGCGCGGCTTGGGTGAGTAACTGCTCAGGTGGATCTAAATCGCCACACACTGCCGGATGGCCGGTACGGAAAATACCTGACTTTTCATAAGCCACTGAATCGCGTGTATCACCCAGCCAGTCGTTATGATCCAGACCAATATTGGTCACCACAGCCACATCTGCATCAACAATATTCACCGCATCCAGGCGTCCGCCCAAACCGACTTCAAGTATCACTACATCCAGCGCACTGTGCGCAAACAACCAAAAGGCGGCCAAGGTTCCCATTTCAAAATAGGTCAGACTGGTCGCCCCACGCGCTTGCTCCACCGCAGTAAAGGCTTCGCACAACTGCTCATCACTGACATCGTGGCCGTTGATACGCACACGCTCGTTATATTGCAGCAAGTGTGGCGAGCTATAGACACCCACAGTAAGCCCTTGCTGGGCGACTAAGCTGGCTAAAAAAGCACAGGTTGAGCCTTTACCGTTGGTGCCGGTCACTGTGATGATTTTATTGGCAATCCGCGGCAATTTTAAGCGCTGCGCAGCATCCTGCACGCGCGCCAACCCCATATCAATCTCATTGGGATGCAACTGCTCTAAATAACTCAGCCACTGCTTAAGATTGCGCGTTGCCATAATTTATACCTGAGCTTCTTCTGGTTCGACTGCATCGATGGCCGGCACAGTAATCGAGGGTAGATTCATCAATTGACGCAGTACGCTGGCGACCCGCGGACGCAATTCTGCACGTGGGATAATCATATCAATAGCGCCATGGTCTAATAAAAACTCACTGCGCTGGAAACCTTCAGGCAGTTTTTCACGCACAGTTTGCTCAATCACTCGCGGACCGGCAAAACCAATAAGCGCTTTAGGCTCAGCGACAATCACATCCCCCAGCATAGCTAAACTAGCGGATACGCCACCGTATACTGGATCAGTTAAAGCCGAGATAAAAGGAATGCCTTCTTCACGTAGACGCGCTAAGACGGCCGCTGTTTTGGCCATTTGCATCAGAGAAATCAAAGCTTCTTGCATGCGTGCGCCGCCGGACGCAGAAAAACAGACAAATGGGCAGCGTTGCTCAAGGGCCACATTAGCGGCACGTACAAAGCGCTCACCGACCACCGCCCCCATTGATCCACCCATAAAGGCAAACTCAAAGGCGACAGCAACTACGGGCATACCTTCTAAGGTACCGCTCATGCCAATCAGTGCATCTTTTTCGCCGGTCTGCTTTTGTGCGGCGAGCAGACGGTCTTTGTACTTTTTGCTGTCGCGGAATTTAATCCGATCAACTGGCTCAAGTTCTGCAGCGATTTCTTCACGGCCTTCTTTATCTAGAAAAATATCTAAACGTGTGCGTGCATTAATGCGCATATGATGATCGCATTTTGGGCACACATCTAAGCTTTTTTCTAATTCTGGCTTGTATAAAACCGCGTCACAGGATGGGCATTTGTGCCACAAGCCTTCTGGTACTGAACTTTTTTTAACCTCAGAGCGCATAATTGAGGGAATTAGTTTATCGACTAACCAGTTGTTCATCAGTTGTCTACTCCGCCTGGGCAAGTGACAGTGCACTGTGCCTTTTATATAGGGTTAATAATCAAGTTACTGACGGCTCGTTACTCTGAGCCGTCACATCGCTGGGCATTTTGCATCTGCACAGCATATAAGAATTTGCGCATTTTATCTGCGTCTTTAATCCCAGGGCTGGCTTCAACACCACCACTGACATCCACCGCCCAAGGTTGTACTTGCTCGATTGCTTGCCTGATATTATCCGCGTTTAAACCGCCGGCGAGGATTAGCGGTTTGGCTAAGCTGTGCGGAATACTCGCCCAATCGAAGCGTTCACCGGTCCCACCATGCACGCCTGGCACCCAAGCATCTAGCAAAATACCTTGCGCAGCACTGTATTGCGCCGCTAAGCCAGCAATATCAGCACCGGGCTGCATGCGCAACGCACGAAAATAGGGTCTAGCAAAGCCTGCACAGTCGGCAGGCGCTTCATCGCCGTGAAATTGCAACACATCCAGTGGTACTTGGCTAAGCACTGCCTCCACCTCTGCACGTGAGGCATTGACAAACAGTCCCACGCTGCTAACAAAGGGCGGTAAGGCGGCAATGATATCTTGTGCTTGTGCAACACTTACCGCTCGTGGGCTTTTGGCGTAAAACACTAAACCAATTGCATCAACACCCGCTTGCGCAGCCACTAAAGCATCTTCAACGCGGGTCATACCGCAAATTTTAGTTCGTACGCGCATGCAATTTCTCTTTACTGATTCTCAAAAATATCCGGCAGGCCCGATAAAAAATGTGGACCAAGGTAGCGTTCAGGCAAAGTAAACTGCTCTGGGTATTCAACTTGCACCATATACAGGCCGTGCGGCGGAGCAGTCACTCCGGCTGCTTTACGGTCACAACTGCTGAGCACCTCTTGCACCCACTCAATCGGCCGATCGCCCGCCCCGACCATCATTAACACGCCGGCGATATTGCGCACCATATGATGTAAAAAGGCATTGGCACGCACATCAATAATGATCAGTTTGCCAAACGTTAACAGTCGTAAATGGTAAATGGTGCGCACCGGTGAATGTGCTTGGCAGCCGGCCGCGCGCAAGGCATTAAAATCATGGGTGCCAACCAGGCAACGGGCGGCCGCTCGCATTTTTTCAATATCTAAAGCGCGATGTGTCCAAGTGATTTCTTCAGCTAAATGAGCGGGACGCACTGCATCGCTATAAATCACATAGCGATAACGCCGCGCAACCGCACTAAAACGTGAATGAAAATCCTGCGGCATGGCTTGCGCCCAGACCACACTGATATCTTTAGGTAAGTAACGGTTAGCTCCCATCATCCACGCGCGCATCGAACGCTCGATCGAGGTATCAAAATGCACCACTTGACCACAGGCATGCACCATCGCATCGGTGCGTCCAGCACAGCTTAAACGTACCGGTAGACCTGCATTAATCTTCTGTAAAGCCTCTTCTAAATGGCCTTGAATGCTTGGCGTGCCAGCTTCCTGCAATTGAAAACCATGGTAGTTAGAGCCTTTGTATTCAACACCCAAGGCAATTCTAAACTGACCCGCAGCAACCCAAGGGGCTACTGCAGGAACTCTTTGATTTGGCATCAACTATCCTAACTGACTGATCAATTCACGCGCGTCATCTTGTTGCGCAACGGTACCTTGAATAAGCACCTCGTCAAGTATCCTACGCGCACTCTGTGTATCACCCATCTCAACATAGGCACGGGCTAAATCTAACTTGCTGGTCACTTCGTCGGCGCCGCTGAGAAAGCTATAGTCATCGTCGATACTGGCTAATTCGCCAAGCTCACCCAACTCCAGCTCAGGTATGCTGTTCGCCTGTAAAGCCTCGGTGAGGTCTTTATTTAGTGCTGTAGCTGGCGCAGATGAGGGTTTCTTAAGGCTCGCGCTGAACGCATCTAACTCTGCCTGATTATCCAGCGGCGCAGTCAAGTCAGCGTCCAACGACGGCTCAAGTGCTGACGCGACAAGATCAAAATCATCGGGCAAGGCAAAATCTGGCGCAGCAGTGGCTGCACTGTCGGCCAAATAGACGGATAATTCATCCAGCGACATGGCGTCATCCATGCCAGGGATTTCAGCGTCTTGCTGCGGGCTATCTAGAGCGAAATCGAACGCATCAAGATCCAGTTCGAAATCCTTCTCTGATAACTTCTCAGCGGTCTGTTGTGTGGCCTCGACAACAGGCTCATGCAGACCAGGCAAGTCGAGATCAAAATCAAATTCATCGACAGCCGCTGTATCACTGACGCCCAGCTCAGCTGATTCTGGCTCAACCAATACCGAGGACAAATGCTCCAAATCAGCATCCAGCTCGGCCTCAGCCACAGGGCTCAAATCAATCGGTGTATCCAATACCACATCATTGGCATCGGACTCTGCCAGATGATGCTCAGTTGCGACACTGCTCAGCGGTTCAGCCATCATCATCTGCGGATAGCGTGCTTTAACTTGCTCCAGTGCTGCGCCAGCACCGCCCAGCACAATGATAGCGCTAACCTGATTGGCAAACCCTGCTTGATCCTCACTTCCAGCCAAAGCATCGAGAAGCTTAAGGCGTAAATCCATACGCTGCGGTTCTGCAACAATCGCTTTATTTAACACCTCAGCCGCTTGTGTAAAACGCGCAAAATTCATATAGCTATTGGCTTCGGCAATCGGATCCGTGGCTTCCTGTTTGAATTGAGGACTGTCAACCGACTCATTAAAGGCAAAATCTGTATCGAAGTCTCTGCTCTCTTCTACGTCAATCAGGTTGCTTGCTGCTAAAAAACTAACTGACCCCAGTGCCGCTCTGCTGTCGGTCTCCTCCTCGGGCAAAGCATCCTCAAATGCCTCATCAGATAGTTCGGCTTCTTTACGCGCTTTACTGCGCGAGACAGCCATCAATAACAACAGCAAGCTTAAAACAGCCACACCCCCCACGGCTAACAGCATCGGGCTATTTGTTATGCGGTCAAAAGTGCTACGTTCTGACTCTGCCGCTTGGACTTGACTGTTGGCAGTGCTGAGCGGGGTTTCTGCTGGCGGCGACGGTGACAAGCTAGGCTCCAGTTGCACCGGTGCCGCTAATTCAGTTGTTAATATCGGCTCATCTAGGCTTGGCTCAGCCTGTTCTTGGCTGTTGGTCAGTGCGACTGCTGCTGCCTCGACCGGCGCAGCGCTGTCCAAGGTCTGAAGGGTGTCTGGCGCTGGCGTAACAGCCAGATCACCACCGTTCTGCATGTGCGCCAGCAGATTGTCTTTTAATTCAATCAGATGCTGTAATTTATCCAGCTGACTGTGCAGATCCTCAACCCGCTCTTTAAGGTCTTGGTACTCCAGCACAGTTGAGTCTAAACGATCTTTACTGGTGGCCAACTGCTCCTGTAAGGTTCTCAGATCGGTTGCGGCACCCTGATCAGCCGCTTGCAGCCCTTGTCCAGACCCGTCAGCCACTAAGGTTAAGTTATCAACCGGCGCCACTTGAGCGGGCGGCATCTGTACCTCTTCGCGCGATGTAGCATCCAACTGACGCTCGACTAAACGGGGTGCTGTCGCTGCAGTTTTCCAATCGGCACTTTGCTGGTTAACTTGCGCTACAGCCTCGGCACGGCTACGGCGATTGATATCTGTCGCCGTCGGCAGTTGCAAGACTTGGCCGCTTTTCATGCGGTTAATATTACCGCCTAAAAAGGCGCGAGGATTAAGGTCTTGGATGGCCAACATGGCTTGCTGCACTGACGCCTGACCAGCTACACGCTGGGCAATCCGCCATAAAGTGTCATCTTGACGCACTCGGTATGCATCACTGAGCGGCGCCGCACTGGTCGGCATAGCCACTTGAGGTGCTGAAGATAGAGTTCTCGGCTGCTGACTGAATTGATTGGCAGGTGGTTGGACAGCATTCGATGCAGTCGTTATAGCAGGCTGTGCGGCATAAATAACCGGCTGAGGCTTATATAAAGGCGGATCGATCAGTAATGTATATTCACGTAACAAGCGGCCACTGGGCCAAATCAGCTCAACTAAAAAACTCAGATAAGGCTCATTAACCGGCTTAGTGCTGGTCACACGAATAACGCTTTTACCATTGGCAGCAAGCACTGGGGTCATATGCAAAGTGGTTAGGAAAAACTGTCGATCAATCCCAGCTTTACTAAAAGCTTCAGGCGAAGCCAATTGCGCTTTAATTTCGACTGCGCTTAAATCACGTACTTCTAAAAGGGATATTTCAGCATCAAGAGGTTGGTTTAACGATGACTTAACCGCCAACTCACCCAAGCCTAACGCATGTGCAAAACCGGATGAAAATGCTGTGGCAGCAGCAACAGCTAACACCAACTTACGGACTTGAAGCATATAGAGTGATCCCTTGTTTTCATTCCGGATACCCCGGCAGGTTTTGAATGCATTATTCCCAATCGTCAAGTTACCTCGCCCACCACAGCAGCATTCAACCTGATTCACTGTTACGCCTAGACCTTTAATTCAGTCTAGGCGCTAAGTATCTTTTACCGATAGAGTTTTAGCAACATTCAATAGCCTTACTTAAGCCACTTCAATCGCATTGCGCTGGTATTTTCAAACACCTTGTCTATTTTCAGTGATTCACTCACTGTTTCAGGCAGAAGGCAGGTCAAGCTGAACCTCTTAGCCTGACCTGCCTAGCTTGTACTTAACGCTCTAACAAAATACGCAACATTCTACGTAAGGGTTCTGCAGCCCCCCACAACAACTGATCCCCCACCGTAAAGGCACCCAAATAATGGGAGCCCATATTCAGCTTACGCAAACGACCGACCGGCACATCTAAAGTACCGGTCACAGCGGTTGGGGTTAACTCACGCATGGTGGTGTCACGATCATTAGGGATTAAGCGTACCCAAGGATTGTGTTGACTGATTAGCCCTTCGATATCCGCTAACGGTACATCTTTATTCAGCTTAATGGTCAAGGCTTGACTGTGGCAGCGCATCGCGCCAACACGCACACATAGACCATCCACTGGAATTGGGTTTTTAAAGCGACCCAGGATTTTGTTGGTTTCAGCTTGCGCTTTCCACTCTTCACGGCTTTGACCATTGGGTAAAGCGCTATCAATCCAAGGAATTAAGCTGCCAGCCAAGGGCACACCGAAATTATCGGTTGGGCAGGCATCACTGCGCTGAAACTCAGCCACTTTACGATCAATCTCTAAAATAGCGCTGGCGGGGTCCTGTAACTCAGCGGCAACCGAGGCATGCACACCGCCCATTTGACGAATCAATTCGCGCATATTTTGCGCGCCAGCACCACTGGCTGCTTGATAGGTCATAACGCTCATCCACTCGACAATGCCGGCTTCAAACAAACCGCCTAAACCCATCAGCATCAAACTGACTGTGCAGTTACCGCCGACAAAGTCTTTAACGCCTGCTTCAACCGCCTGATCAATCACCTTGCGGTTGACTGGATCCAGCACAATCACCGCATGATCTTGCATACGCAAGGCCGATGCAGCATCAATCCAATAGCCCTGCCAGCCGGCTTCGCGCAGTTTAGGGAAAACCTCATTGGTGTAGTCGCCACCTTGGCAAGTCAAGATCACATCCAGCGCTTTGAGCTCATTAATATCATAAGCATCTTTTAGCGCTGGCGTATCTTTACCAATAGCAGGCCCTTGCCCACCCACGTTGGACGTAGTAAAGAACACCGGTTCAATTAAATCGAAATCCCGTTCTTCGAGCATACGCTGCATCAGGACTGAGCCCACCATGCCGCGCCATCCAATTAGACCTACACGTTTCATCACGACTACACCTATTGTTAATGAGTGATCCGCCCCTGCTGTTTTAGCAGCGCGGACGGTTTCTATTCAATTGACTGAGCTTACAGCTTTGCAAGCGCTGCGACTACAGCATCACCCATTTCCGCAGTGCCGACTTTACGCATGCCTGGCGAGAAAATATCGCCAGTACGTAAGCCTTGATCCAATACATCACTGACCGCTTGTTCAATCGCATCAGCAGCGGCAACGTGCTTAAAGCTATAACGCAGCAGCATCGCAACAGACAAGATAGTTGCCAATGGGTTGGCCAAATTCTGGCCGGCAATATCAGGTGCTGAGCCATGCGATGGTTCGTACATACCTTTGTTATTGGAGTCCAGAGATGCCGATGGCAGCATACCAATAGAACCGGTTAACATTGAAGCCTGATCTGATAAAATATCACCAAATAAGTTGTCGGTGACAATCACATCAAACTGCTTAGGCGCACGCACTAACTGCATGGCCGCATTGTCGACATACATATGGCTGAGTTCAACATCAGGATAATCTTTCGCGACTTCGATCACCACTTCACGCCATAAACGGCTGGACGCCAGTACGTTGGCTTTATCCACTGAGCAGACTTTTTTGCTGCGCAGACGTGCCATATCAAAGCCTACTTTAGCAATACGGCGAATTTCGCTTTCGCTGTAGGGCAACGTGTCATAAGCCATACGCTCGCCATTTTCTAAAGTCGTAGTGCCACGTGGCGTACCGAAATAAATACCACCGGTCAGCTCACGTACAATCAGGATATCTAAACCTGAAACCACCTCTGGCTTAAGGGTTGATGCCTCAGCCAATTGCGGGTACAAAATAGCTGGACGCAAGTTACCAAACAGTCCCAATTCAGAACGGATTTTTAACAGACCGCGCTCTGGACGAATCGCAGCATCGATAGTGTCCCACTTAGGACCACCGACCGCGCCGAGCAACACTGCATCAACTTCACGCGCCAGCGCTAAGGTTGAATCGGCTAAAGGTACGCCATGCTTATCAATCGCCGCACCACCGAGTTCGCCTTCAACCAGCTCAAAGCCCAGACTGTACTTTTCACTGGCCAGTTCTAAAACCTTAACCGCTTCACGAATGATTTCTGGACCAATACCATCGCCAGGTAATACTAGAATTTTTTTAGACATATCAAATACTCAGCGCCACAGTGACCTGCACTGCAGCGCAGTTAATTAAATTAAAGGGCGTCAAACAACCATGGATTGGCTTTTTTATAGTCGACTTCAAATGCGCGAATCAGCTCTGCATCTTGCAAGGTCAAACCAATATCATCCAAGCCATTAAGCAAACAATGCTTACGGAAAGCGTCCACTTCAAAGCTGTACTGCACGCCATCTGGACGGGTCACTGTCTGCGCCGCCAGATCAATGCTCAGCTGATAGCCTTCAGTGGCTTCAGCTTGAGCAAAGAGTTGATTGACTTCAGCTGCGGTTAAAATAATCGGCAATAAGCCATTTTTAAAGCTGTTGTTATAGAAGATATCAGCAAAGCTTGGCGCAATAATGGCGCGAAAACCATATTCTTCTAAGGCCCAGGGCGCGTGTTCACGGCTGGAACCACAACCAAAGTTTTCTTGCGCCAGTAACACACTGGCACCTTGGTAGCGCGGCTGATTCAACACAAACTCAGTGTTGATTGGACGCTTGCTATTATCTTGATCCGGCTGTCCTTCGTCGAGGTAGCGCCACTCATCAAATAAATTGGCACCAAAGCCCGTGCGCTTAATGGATTTTAAAAACTGCTTAGGAATAATCTGGTCAGTATCTACGTTGGCACGATCCAACGGAGCCACTAAACCCTGATGTTGAGTAAAGGCTTTCATGCTTATGCTCCCTCGTTCATTAATTCACGCACATCAACAAAGTGGCCTTTAACCGCTGCAGCGGCGGCCATCGCAGGGCTGACTAAGTGCGTACGTCCGCCATTACCTTGACGGCCTTCAAAGTTACGGTTAGAGGTTGAAGCACAATGCTCGCCACTGCCCAATTTATCGGGATTCATCGCCAAGCACATGGAGCAGCCTGGCTCACGCCATTCAAAACCGGCGTCAAGGAAGATCTTATCCAGACCTTCGTCTTCAGCCTGCTTTTTCACTAAACCAGAGCCGGGCACCACTAAGGCCTGGATCACATTACTGGCTACTTTGCGGCCTTTCGCCACTTCAGCAGCAGCGCGTAAGTCTTCAATCCGTGAGTTGGTGCAGGAACCGATAAATACGCGATCCAATTTAATATCGGTAATGGCTTGATTGGCGGTTAAACCCATGTACTTTAATGCACGGGTAATAGAGTCGCGTTTAGTGGGATCAGACTCTTGCGCAGGATCTGGAACCTTGGCATTCACCGGCAAGACCATTTCAGGTGAGGTGCCCCAGCTCACTTGCGGGATAATATCTTCCGCACGCATCTCCACGATGGTGTCAAAGTGGGCATCGTCGTCAGAAACTAAATCCTGCCATGCGGCTACCGCTGCATCCCAGTCCGCACCTTTGGGCGCATAAGGACGGCCTTTCACGTAGTCAATGGTTTTCTGATCCACTGCCACCATACCGACACGGGCACCGGCTTCAATCGACATATTACACACGGTCATGCGACCTTCCATCGACAGTTCACGGATCGCACTGCCCGCAAACTCAAGCGCGTGACCGTTACCGCCAGCAGTACCAATTTTGCCAATGATGGCTAAAACGATATCTTTAGCAGTGACGCCAGCCGGCACTTGACCTTCAACCCGCACTTGCATGTTTTTCATTTTCTTCGCCACTAAGCACTGAGTGGCCAATACATGCTCAACTTCTGAAGTACCAATACCGTGGGCTAAGGCCCCGAAGGCACCATGGGTCGAGGTATGTGAGTCACCACACACCACTGTCATGCCGGGCAAGGTTGCGCCCTGCTCAGGACCAATCACATGCACGATACCCTGACGCACATCGTTCATCTTAAATTGTAAAATGCCGTACTCATCGCAGTTATCATCCAGCGTTTGCACTTGGATGCGCGAGACTTCATCAGCAATAGCAGCAATACCACCGTCACGCTCGGTCTTAGTGGTCGGCACGTTATGGTCTGGGGTGGCGATATTGGCATCGATACGCCACGGCTTACGCCCCGCCAAACGCAAACCAGCAAAGGCTTGCGGCGAGGTCACTTCATGTAAAATATGGCGGTCGATGTAAATTAACGAAGAGCCATCATCGCGGCGTTTAACTTCGTGCATCTCCCAAAGTTTGTCGTACAGCGTTTTTCCAGCCATTAGACCATCCTCATCAGCATTATGCGCAGCGGTACGGTTAACCGACTGCTTATATCATCTATCCTATGAACTTTACGCGAATAACTCAAATTGATATTTCTTATTCATTAGATTCCATTTAGGAATAGTAGTATAGTCAGAGCATCCCATTCAGCTCACTCGAGTACAGCCTATGGACCTCGCCAGCTTACAAACCTTTATCGCCATCGCCGAACAGCGCAGTTTTTCTTTAGCGGGTGAGCGCCTGCATGTCACTCAACCGGCGATCAGTAAACGTGTCGCCAGCCTTGAGGAGCAATTGGGCGTGCGTTTATTTGACCGCGTCGGTCGCGAAACCAGCCTGACCGAAGCGGGGCAAGCGTTATTACCGCGCGCTTATCGCATCGTGAATGAGTTGGATGATGCGCGGCGGGCGCTGAATAACCTCAGTGGCACAGTCAGCGGCCGCCTCAGTTTAGCCACCAGTCACCATATTGGTCTGCGCCGTTTACCGCCAGTGCTGCGTGCTTTTACCAAGCGCTACCCTGCAGTGATGCTGGATATTCGCTTCCTCGATTCAGAAGTGGCCTATGCCGATGTCTTGCACGGACGCTGTGAGCTGGCGATTATCACCCTGTCACCGCACTGCGAAGCGCCTTTACAAGCGGTTAAGGTCTGGCAGGATGATTTGGTTTTTGTGGTTGCGCCGGATCATCCCCTGGCGCAACAACAGCAGCTTAGCCTAGCGGATTTATGTGCCTACCCTGCAGTATTTCCTGGCAGCCACACCTTTACCCGCAAAATTGCTTTGCAGTTGTTTGATCACGCCGGACTCACGCCGAATATCAGCATGAGCACCAACTATATGGAAACCATTAAGATGATGGTCTCGATTGGTTTGGCCTGGAGTGTATTACCGCATACGATGCTGGATGACTCGGTGGTCCCTTTACCCATCAGTGATGTACGACTCAGCCGTGACTTAGGCTATATCGTGCACACTGAACGCACGCTGTCGAATGCCGCTCAAGCCTTTATGCAGATGCTCAGCATGAGCGACCCGCAAGCCTAGGATTGACATACGCGCCAGCCTTAAGAGGGTGCCGCTACACGGATAAAGGCCACGGATTAAGCCGGCTCTACTAGCACGAGCTCAAGGTGATTAAATTCTCCCGAGACGAAACCAAAGCGTCGATCAATCGCGTTACAATCGGTGACTCGACGCAGCAGGCTAAAGAGTTGCTGTGCTTCTGGATAATTACGGCCCAGCATCACCAACCATTGCTTCAGACGTCCTGGGGCACTGATCGGCGTTAAGGTTAAACGCACCTGACGCCAAAACTCACGCAGCATGGGCTGCAACTCTTGCCAGGTTTTCAGCTGATACTCAATACCGTCACGCGCACAGGCAATTTGCTTGGCCAAATCTGGGCGTGAGACTACACCACGCCCCAGCATGACATGATCAACCCCACTGACTTCACGGCAACGGTACCAGTCGTCCAGCGTCCAAATATCGCCATTGGCAAAGACTGGCACACTGACCACATCTTGCACTTTAGCCACCCACTCCCAATGCGCTGGCGGCTTGTAGCCATCAGTTTTAGTACGTGCATGCACCACAATTTGCGCCGAGCCGCCATCCGCTAAAGCGCGCGCGCAATCCATAGCCCCATCACGGCTGTCATAGCCTAAACGCATCTTAGTGGTCAGTGGAATATCTGCAGGCATGCCGGCGCGCACCGCTTCAACAATCTTAAATAAGACGTCAGGCTCACGCAGTAAGATCGCCCCACCATTGGAGTTATTCACTGTCTTTGCCGGGCAGCCAAAGTTTAAATCGATCACCGGTGCGCCCAATTCGCAGGCTTTTGCGGCATTATCCGCCAAAGCATAGGGATCAGAACCCAACAACTGCACGCGCATTGGCGTCCCTGCTGCAGTCTTAGCGCCATGTTCCAGTTCTGGAGCAAGACGCTGATAAATACGGGTGGGCAAGAGTTGATCGGTGACCCGCACGAACTCAGTCACACACCAATCAATGCCGCCCTGCTCGGTCAGTACATCACGTAGAATATGATCAACCAAACCTTGCATCGGCGCTAAAGCAATTTGCACAATATATAACTCATAAGTAAACCGGCGCGTAGTGTAACGCGCAAAGCAGATAGGTCTATAAATTAAGCAGGCGCTCCCAGCAAGAAGCGAATCAAATGGCTGGGCGGACACCTCTATTCAGGCAGCATCACTGCGCCATAACCTTGCACAAACGCAGGCGGCATGCGCTTGGGCCGCCCAGTGGACAGTTCAATGCAAACAAAAGTGGTCTTGGCGCGCAACACAGTGACGCCATCGGCCACACGGCACAATTGAAAATAGCGATCCATTTTTAAACGCTGATCGGAATGGGCAATCCAGGTGGCCATTTGCAGCGTTTCACCTTCATGGGCGCTGGCCAGATAATCAATCTCATGGCGCAACACTGCCATACCACGATCCAGCGCTTGATACTCAGTAAAGCCTAAACCCAGAGCCATTGAATGCTGCCAAGCGCACTCCTCCATCCATTGCACATACACCGCGTTATTAACATGAGCAAACTCATCAATATCAGCAGCCTCAGCGCACAACGGCAGAATATATGGCTCCGGGTAATCCCAACTCATGTCAGCGATTCCAAGTGCCCTGCCAGCGCACAGGCTTCACGGGTCAGCTGTGTGATTTGATCCCAGGCTTGCGCTTGCACTAAACTCGCTGGGGCAATCCAAGTTCCACCACAGCAGGCCACATTGGGCAAACTCAAATAACTCAATAAGTTATCGCGGGTCACGCCACCAGTTGGACAAAAACTGATACCGGTAAAGGGGCCTTTAAAGCTATTGAGCATACGCACACTAGCGCCACCATTCGCTGGAAACAACTTTAAGGAACGGTAACCGTACTCTAAAGCCGATAACACCTCAGAAGGTGTCATCACTGCCGGCAAGTAGGGCAAATCCGTTTCTTGTGCCGCCATCGCCAAACGCTCAGTAAAGCCTGGGCTCACCGCAAACTGTGCTCCGGCATCAATCGCTTGGCCGAACTGCTCAGCATTAATTACCGTACCTGCACCCACAATCAACTGTGGTACTTCTTGGCGAATCACCTTAAGTGCTTCCAGTGCCTGCGGCGTGCGCAAAGTCACCTCAATTACATTTAGACCACCCGCACTCAGCGCTTGCGCCAGCCCCACTGCGCGCTCAACATCATCAATCACCAGTACAGGTAAAACGGGATAGGCACGACGTAAGATTTTTTCCATAGTTAGCATGATTCAGTCCTCTAGTAGAAAGCTGGCACCCTGATCAGCAGGCCCAACCCAACGACGTTGTGCCGCAAATAACTGCAAGCCATAACCCAGCGCCTGCTGACAAGGTACCGGGGCGGCAGTGCGCAGAGCCAACTGCTCAGACGGCACATGCACCTGCAATAGATCCTGTGCGGCATTAATCTCTAGCATATCGCCATCTTGCAAACGACTTAATACGCCACCTTTAGCCGCTTCAGGGGTGACATGTATCGCTGCGAGCACCTTACCCGAAGCACCGGACAAGCGGCCATCGGTGACCAATGCAACTTTCTGCCCATTGGCCTGTAAATTTGCCAGTAGCGGCATTAATTTGTGCAGCTCTGGCATGCCATTCGCAGCCGGACCTTGGAAGCGCAGGACCAGAACCAAATCCCCCGTGAGCATGCCCGCAGCATAGGCCTCCAAGGCATCGGTCTCATTAGCAAAAATTCGTGCTGGCGCTTTAATCGACCAAAACTCTGGCTTGACCGCCGAGGTTTTGACTATAGCGCGCCCCACATTACCGGCCAACAAATGTAATCCACTGTGCGCAGCAAAGGGCGCGCTGGTAGGCCGCAGAATACTGCTCACTGAGCTGGTAGTAGAGACATCACGCCAGGCTAGCGTCTGTTTATTCAGATAGGGCTCACGCGCATAGGCCTGCAAACCCTGGCCAGCCACGGTCGACACATCGTTATGCATCAAACCAGCATCAAGCAGCTGCCTAAACAGCCAAGCGACGCCACCGGCGGCATGAAACTGGTTCACATCTGCAGCACCATTGGGATAAACCTGCGCCAACAGCGGCACCACGCGCGATAAGCCGGCCAAATCTTCCCAACACAACTCATAACCTGCTGCACGCGCAATGGCCGGTAAATGTAAGCTGTGATTAGTCGAGCCGCCGCTGGCCAATAAAGCCACGGCACCATTGACCAAAGCTTTAGCATCAATCTGTAACGCCAAAGGTAAAAAACGACCGCCCTGACGCGTATTGTTCACCAATAAACGTGCGGCCTCATCGGTTAATGCGTGGCGTAATAGCGACACTGGCGAGGCAAAGGCACTGCCCGGCACGTGCAGACCCATGGCCTCCATCAGCATCTGATTGCTATTGGCAGTACCATAAAAGGTGCAAGTACCTGGCTCATGATAAGCCGCTAATTCAGCTTCCAGCAGCTCTTCACGCGTTGCTAAACCGGCTGCGTAACGCTCACGCACCGCGGCTTTTTCTGGGTTAGACAAACCTGAACTCATCGGTCCAGCCGGCACAAACACTGCCGGCAAGTGACCAAAATGCAGCGCGCCAATCAATAAACCTGGAACAATTTTATCGCACACGCCTAAATACAGCGCACCATCAAACACACCATGACTCAGGCCAATGGCGGTGGCTTGGGCGATTAAATCGCGAGAAAATAATGACAGCTGCATGCCTGGCGTACCTTGGGTGACACCATCACACATGGCCGGCACTCCGGCGGCAAACTGCGCACTGACACCCTGACGGTACAAAGCAGCTTTAAGCTGATCAGGGTAGTCTTTTAACGGTGCATGGGCTGACAACATATCGTTGTAACTGGAAATAATCGCCATATGCGCCGCGCCGCCTTGGCGCATAATCACCCGCTGATCATCGGGCTGCGCCGCCATCACATGGGCTAAATTCGAGCAACCATGCGCACGATTCACGCCCTGCTCTGCTGCCTTTAGCGCCTGATTTAAATACGCTGTACGGCGCAGTGCAGAGCGCGCCTCGATCTGTTGGGTAATCCGTTCAACCACAGGATGCAACATCATGATTCCGTCCTTTTCAGCGCGCGCTATCACGCAATAATCGATACGCTAAGGCGCCCAATACATATGCACCGGCATCGGCGCATGCCAGAGTAACTGGTAGATCGGCAAAGCTTGCGTGGTTGGATCATTGGCCAGCACCCGCTCAATCATCTGCCGCTTGCTCTGACCAAAGAGTAAAAGCCCAAGCCAGTGTGTCGCACAAAGCATAGGCAGATTCAGTGACAAACGAACTTTCGGCTCATCCGGCGCTAAGCCGACTAAGGCCGCAGGCGACTCCGTCAGCTGTAAGGCTGGAATTAAATTGGGCATACCTGGAAACAACGAAGCAATATGGCCATCATCACCCATCCCCAACAAGGTTGCCGCAAAGGGCTTATCTGCCTGCAGTGCATGCGCCCAGGCCTCGCTGGACGCTTGCGCAGTACTGGCACAGCGTGGATCGAGCACCCTGGCGCGCGGCAAGGCGGCGCACAACATCTCAGCGTTGCTGTGTGCACTGTTATCCGCAACCCAGCGCTCATCCGTCGGGCTGATAGACAGATCAGCCCAAGGCAGATCCAATTGTTTGAGACAGGCGAGTAAGCCTGCCGGTGTGCGACCACCCGGCAACAGCACACTCGCCTTATCCTGAGACTGTAAAGCCTGCGTAATGCAGGATGCCAACTGCTCAGCCAACGCTGTATTACAAGCCTGCTGTGTCGCAAACTGATGCACTATCGCCTGTGACATTGACACCTCCAAAAGCTATCAATTCAGCCGTCGAGTTATTTTTTGCGCAACGGTGCATGACCGTCGCTACTGACCACAAAAGCACCTTCCGGCTTACGGTTTCTCGCTGGCTTTTTCGTTACTTTTGCACTGTCTTTTTTCGCAGCTTTCTTCTTTTTCGTACCAGCAGCTTTACCCGAGGCTTTCAAGTTCTTCGGGCCTTGATAGACGCCTTTCAATTCTTTAATGACGCGACGCTCAAAGCTCTGCTTAAGATAGCGCTCAACACTGGACATTAAATTCCAGTCATTGTGGCAAATTAAGCTAATCGCCAAGCCTTCTTCACCAGCCCGGCCAGTACGGCCAATACGGTGCAAGTACTCATCGCCTGAACGTGGCATATCAAAGTTAATCACCACATCTAAGCCATCAATATCCAGGCCACGTGCGGCAATATCAGTGGCTACTAACACGCGTGAAGTACCTTGACTAAAGCGCTCTAAAGCACGTTTACGATCTTTTTGATCTTTATCACCGTGCAAGACAAAAGCATTAATATCTTGCGCAATTAAACGGCCATATAAACGATCCGCTTGGACACGTGTATTGGTAAAAACAATCGCTTTACGAAACGGCTCATTGCTTAGTAACCAGTGCACCAAGCGCTCTTTATGCGGCACATCATCAGCAGTAATAATTTGCTGACGAGTGCTTTCGTTCATCTCGGCGACTTGATTGACCATCAAGTGCAGTGGATTTTTTAATACGGAGTTAACCATTTCACGCAGCGCATTACCGCCCGTAGTGGCAGAAAATAACAGGGTCTGCTGACGGCTAGAGCACTCATCAACTAAACGTTGCATATCTTCAGAGAAGCCCATATCCAGCATACGGTCGGCTTCATCTAAGATCAGAACTTCAACTTGGTCCAATTTTAGATGGCCCGCATTCAGATGCTCAATTAAACGACCTGGTGTGGCGATCAAAATATCAGGGTCTTTACGTAGCAAAGCCGCTTGTTCTTTAAAGTCTTCACCGCCGGTAATAATTCCAGACTTAAGAAAGGTGAATTGTGAAAAACGCTCAACTTCAGCCAAGGTCTGTCGTGCCAATTCACGCGTGGGTAACAAAATCAATGAGCGGATCGCCACACGAGGTTTCGCACCAGCAATAAAGCGGTTGAGTAAGGGTAAAATAAAGGCTGCCGTTTTACCGCTACCGGTACGGGCAATCACTCGCAGATCACGACCTTCAAGGGCCGCCGGAATAGCCACCGCCTGAACAGGTGTTGGCTCAGTGAAATTTAATTCAGCCAGCGCTTTCAATAGACGCTCATGCAGGGCAAGTTCAGAGAACACGGTATACCTCAAAAATCATTAATCATAATAAATAACGCCCCGTGCAATCGCTCAAGGCTAGCAGAAACCTATTGTACTTCAGTTTAAGCGCCGAGATTGCTTAAGCAGTACGCGTAGACTATCAAATATCACTAAAAATACCGCGAGCCAAATCGGCACATAGGTGATCCACTGCCCCGACTCCACCGCTTCACCAATCCAAAATACACTAAATAGAAATAAGAGTACCGGCTCAACGTAACTCAAAATACCCAGCAAGCCCAAAGGTAGCAAGCGACTGGCACCCAGCATCGCACCGAATGCTAGCGTGCTGAGCAAGCCCAGTCCCGGCAGCCAATACCACAATTGAGGTGATTCGACGAAGGCTTGAGGCGGCGCAAAACTGATAATTAAATAAATCGCCACCGGTGACATCACCAGCATTTCTAAAAAGAAACCGGTAAAGGCATCAAAACCCATCCAGCGGCGCAGCATAAAGTATGGCGGATAACCGATGGCGCAGACCACTGTCACCCAGGATAAACCACCAATACGCCATAACTCATGCAGCATACCTATCACCGCGCAGGCCACCGCAATCCGTTGCAGTGTGCGTAAATGTTCGTTATAAAACAACCGTCCGGCCAGTACTAACACCAAAGGCATCAAGAAGTAACCCAACGTTAAATCCAGCATATGTCCAGTGAGCGGTGCCCAGACAAACATAAACCATTGCACTGCCATTAACGCCGCTGCAGAGAACAGCGCAACCACCAAGAGCGGCTCACGCCTTAAGCGTTGCAGGTTGGCTTTAAGCTCTGGTCCGCGACCGACCAGCAGCAACAAGATAAACACAGCCGGCAACGACCAAAGCACACGCTGGGCAAACACTTGCACCCCATCTAAAGGTGCTAAGTGCAGCACATAGGCTGGAATAATGGTGAAGATACAGGAGGCGAAAAACGACATCGCCACACCACGGCCTGATAACTGCATAATAAGGGCCCCTTAATAAGCGACTTTCAAAATCGACAACACAAACAATGCCGACATAGCGCCCAATCAGCACTGTGCAGCAGCTTTATTCTAGTGAACACGGCTCTAAGCGATGATTGACATCCTCCCCGACCTAAAGAGGCTGTCGCGAAAGGACGGGGATTCCTACTGTTAGACGGCCATGCCCGACCGCGAGAATGTTTTGCGCCGCATTGACATCGCGGTCGTGGGCGACACCGCACCCACTGCACGTCCATTTTCTTATTCCAAGTCCTGCGATACCTTTCGGCCTCGATTCGGGCAAGCTACCACAATGCGAACAGGTTTGGGTGGTGTATGCCTCGTTCACTTCCTTAAAAACAATGCCTGCGTGAGCGCATTTATAGTCCAGCATTGTTTTTAATTGACCCCAGCCAGCGTCCAGCACTGACTTGGCCATCTTGGTTTTAACGAGTTTTAAACGACTGACATTACCCACATAGATTTCACCGCAGCGGTTGACCAGCGTGCGACTGAACTTGTGCAGGGCATCTTTTCTACGGTTAGCAATCTTGGCGTGAATGGTTTTGACTTGGGTTTTATTTCTAGCCCGTTGTGCGATGGCTAATTTTTCCTCAAGACCTCGGTAGAAACGGCCCGCTTCCAGCTTGGTACCATCCGAACAGGTGGCTGTGTCGATTAAGCCAAGGTCAATACCGATACGGTTTTGGCCTGCTGATATCTCGGTCTTCCCATCAACCACGATATTGAAGTACCAGCGGCCACGGGTATCTTCGCTGAAGCTGCCAGAGCGAAACCTATATTGGCTCAAGCCATAACTGTCCCACACTTTAAAGTAGTGGCCATTGTGGTAGACCTGTCCACTTCTCCATTGGGCCGCAGCTGTATTAACGGGAATCCAACCCAGCGAGCGGCGTACACCGCCTGATTTGCGCCAATTTAAACGGCTCTTCTTGAACTGCTTGCGGCGAGTCACGTACTCACCCGCAATACACTGCAAAGTTTGGCTGTGCAACCTCAGCTCTTTACCGGCACCTTTGGTGTAGGGATGCATATCGTAGGCTGACAAAAACACACCACGCTCTTTAATTGAGCGCTGGCTGAGTTCATTGACAAAATTCCAGACGAAATTGACACTTCGAGCC
>Ga0265295_1000898_pt1 | contig 56272 bp, 54 predicted proteins | sample Munlansysbiofilm_FD_192503 | JGI IMG/M metagenome (GOLD analysis project Ga0265295, IMG submission 192503) | Leachate microbial communities from a municipal landfill in Southern Ontario, Canada - Methane capture system biofilm | ecosystem: Engineered > Solid waste > Landfill > Unclassified ... | reverse complement strand
GCGGCCGGGCTGGTTTGCGGTGAAACCTGCAGGCTGTCCAGCGCCGCATCGTCTGGCCCGATCAGGCTGTAATGCAGGCTGAAAGGCTCAGCAAAGGCGCGGCCGGAACATTTGTTGACCCCTATCCACCAGGTGCCGGGTTCCGGCTGCAGAATGTTGAGCTGTTCATTCATAGAACCGGTGGCGCTTTTGGCGACCGGCTCCGAGGTGGGTTGCGGGCCGATGCCGGCCGCCAGGTCAAAATCGCTGCTGGCTGGCGAGGAAAGATCGATCAGCAGGGCCCTGGTGCCCGGCGGGATCTCAAGGCTGTGCCACCAGAAGCCGCCGTCGTTGTTGTAAGGGTCTTCCGGCGTCGGGTCAAGCTCCAGTTCTGCTGTCTGCTGCTGCGGCGCCTTAAAACCGAAGGCGGCGATGGTGGCCGTGCCGGCAATCTCCAGCCGATGGATCTGCTGCTGGCCCTGAGCCATCGGACTGACCAGATCCAGTTGCGGCGGCAGCCGGTAACCGCTGCGCCGCACGGCGACGGGTAAACGCGCCGCCGGTGCGGTGTTGTTGACCTCCAGCAGTTCAATCTGGCCGAAGGCCCATTGCTCCAGCGCCATGGCCGTGGCATCGGCCTGAATGTCGAGGCTCTGGCTTTGCCCCGGTGCCAGGCTGAAGGATTGCGGTGAGACCTGCAGTACAAGGCCAGCGCTGGCGGTGACGCTGACCTGCCAGCGGGTGGCGTGATCGCTGACGTTGGTCAGCACGCGTTGCCAGTTACAGAGGTCGATGCAGTTGCCCTGCGCCAGGCTGGCGAGGTTGAGCGCCGCCGGCTCACCTTCGGCCCGATGCGACAGCCAGTAGTTCGCCGGGTTGGCCAGGCGGAAGTTTTCACCACTTTCGTCCAGCAGCAGGGCGGCACGGCTGGCGTTCCAGGCGTCGATGCGGCCGCCGCCGCAGTCAAAGGCGGTGGCGGCAGTGCCGGCGTTATCGCGCCGTACCGCAGTGCTGGCGGTGGTGATCAGAGCGGCCTGGGCCTGGGCCGCGCTCCATTCGGGATGACGGGCCCTGAGCAGGGCAAACAGACCGGCGACATGCGGACTGGCCATGGAGGTGCCGTCCCAGATGGCGTAGCCCAGCCCATCGACCACCGGGGCGAAGACACTGGCGCCCGGCGCCGTCACATCCGGCTTGATCACCGCTGGCACGGCACGGTTGGGACCGCGTGAACTGAAGGCGGCGATCACATCGGCAGAGGCTGGATCACCGATGGCCTGGGTGCCGCTCAGACTGGCCAGCAGATCGGCGCCCTGGGCCTGACAGCGGGCCAGCCAGTCCTTGAGCCGGTCGCCATCAGGTTGGCTGATATGACTGGCCGGCAGCACATGGGCATCGGCGATGCGGGCGCTGCCATCGCCGGGATCGACCTCGACCAGAATCATGCCGCTGGCGCCGTTATCCAGGAGGTTCTGGCCTTTTTCCACCCGGCCATTGATGCCGCGGTCACAGATGACGATTTCGCCAGCGAAGAGGGCGGTGAAACGGCCTTCGCAATAGGCGTCGCCATAGTCGCCGGCGTAAATCAGCGGCGCCGGGCCGGTGCCGCGTGACAGGCCCAACCCGGCCAGGGGTTCGAGCTCGGCCACGGGACCGGACAGCTCAATGCGGTTCTGGTAGGTCACGGCGTGGCTGCTGGCGGCAACCGTGGTGATCCAGGGCGCGCAGGCCGGGCTGTCGACGGTGGCCTCGCCGGGGCCGCTGTTGCCGGCGCTGGTGGCGACCCAGATACCGGCTTCGTGGGCGCCGAGAAAGGCCAGTGCATCAAGACTGTTCCAGGGATTTTCAATGTCTCCACCAATGGAATAGTTGAGCACGTCGACGCCGTCGGCCACTGCCTGTTCGATAGCGGCCAGGATGCTGGTCATGCTGAGGCTGCCATCGGCGTTGGCCACCTTGTAGGAAATGAGGTTGGCATGGGGCGCCACGCCGGAGATGGCGGCCGACAGGTTCAGCCCCGATGGCCCATAGACAACGGCCTCGGTGACAAAGTTGCCGGCGGCGGTGGCAGCGACGTGGCTGCCGTGGCCCTCGAAATCCACCGCGTTGTAGGTGTCGGCACCAAAGTTCCAGGCGCCGATCAGTTTGTTGTTACAAGGAAAATTTGGATTGTAGAGGGTGCTGTTGGCCGGATCGCAGACGCCATAAAAACGGTCGCGCGGATTGCGATGGCGGTAGCCGTCGTCGCCGGTTTCAGCGAAGGAAGGGCTGTGGGGGCTGATGCCGGTATCAATGATGCCAACCACCACGCCCTCACCCTGGGTGGCCTGCGGCAGGCTCTGGCTGCCGTTGCCAAACCAGACCAGCGGCGCGCGGATCAGCGCCACACCGGGAGTGGTGTCGTTGTTGTCGGGCCATTCGATGCGCAGCGGGCTGCCATCGTCGCTGCCGCAGGCGCTGGCCAGTACCAGCAGGGTCGCGCCCAGCAGCAGTGGCCGTGCCCGCCGGCGACGGCCGAGCAGGGGCAGCAGTGCCAGCAACAGCGCCAGCAGCAGAACCCGGCTGGCGGGCTTGAAGGAAAATACCAGGCGACCGCCCTGTTGTTGCAGCCATGGCCAGGTGTTCTGCGCGCTTGCCTGCCGGTTCAGCTGAAGCTGCCGTTCCGCCTGCAGGCGCACAATGCCGGGCTGCCTGGCGGCCTGGCGGGCTTCGCTGGCGGTCAGTCGCAGGCTGACACCGTGAAAGCTCAGATCAAATTCCTGCAGAATGGTCAGATGGCGGCCCAGCCGCTCGGCCAGCGCCTGCACCTGCTGATGGCGTTGCTCGGCAAGATAGGCCCGATAGGCGCGAGCGGTCGGGCTGGCGGGGTCGAGGTGGCTGCCGCCGCTGGCCCGGGGACTGGTCGCGGCATAGCCGGGGATTTCGCCGTGATACAGGGCGAGCGGCGCTCCTTCGAGTTGCAGAACATAGAGCGACAGGGCATCGGGCTGCGCGCTGGTTGTGATGCCCGAACTGGCACTGGCGGAGCAGGTCAGCAACAGGATGAACAGGATCGGGAACAGGACCGGCAGACCGGCAAGGCAGCCGGGATGGGTGGAGCGCAAAAATGGCATGGAATCTCCTCGAAGGGGTGGCGCCAGACGTGGCCGGTGCGGCCTGCCAACCGGGTTGCGACGATCTGCTGGATTGGCCGGGTGCAAGGTCGCCGCGTTTGCAATGAAAATTCTTTCCGATCTTAACAGCTGCCAGCAGAGGGAACAATCCGCGCCAAGATTTTTTTCGTTTTGTGTGTTTTTGCCGGTCGGCTTTTCCTTTTGCCAGTGCTGGCCGTGATCCCCTATGCTGGTCAGCGAGGGCTCGGCCGCTGGTGCGGTTGAGCTTTTCGGCCTTTTTTCCTGCCCGCCGGAGGTGCCCATGCAACCTGATCTGCTGATTCGTCGCGCCACGCTCCTTGATGGCCGGGGCGAGATGGATATCGCCATTGCGGCCGGTCGCATCCAGACCATCGCGCCGTCCCTGCCGGAAACAGAGCTGCCGGCGGAACTGCCCCGGCTGGATGCCGCCGGTTATCTGGTGTCGCCCAGCTTTGTTGACAGCCATTTTCATCTGGATGCGGCGCTGAGTCTGGGCCAGCCGCGTTTGAATCGCAGCGGTACCCTGCTGGAGGGCATTGCCCTGTGGCAGGAACTCAAGCCCGAACTGACCGCCGAAGCTATCCGCCAGCGGGCGCTGCGGGCCTGTCATCAGGCCATTGCCCGTGGCACCCTGCATATCCGCAGTCATGTGGATGTCTGTGATGACCGCCTGCTGGCGGTGGAGGCGCTGCTGCAGGTGCGGCGCGAAATGGCGCCCTGGCTTGACCTGCAGCTGGTGGCCTTTCCGCAGGACGGCTTTTTGCGCGACCCGCACGCCCGCGCCAATCTGCTGCGTGCCCTCGATCTGGGTGTCGAGGTGGTCGGTGGCATCCCCCATTTCGAGCGGACGGCACAGCAAGGCGCTGCCAGTGTGCGCGAACTGTGCGAAATCGCGGCTGAACGTGGATTACTGGTCGATATGCACTGTGATGAAAGCGACGATCCGCAATCGCGCCAGGTGGAAAATCTGGCTTTCGAAACCCAGCGGCTGGGATTGCAGGGCCGGGTGACCGGGTCGCACCTGACCTCCCTGCATTCCATGGACAATTATTATGTCAGCAAGTTGCTGCCGCTGCTGGCCGAGGCTGAGGTGCAGGTGGTTGCCAATCCGCTGATCAATCTCTGTCTGCAGGGCCGTCACGACAGCTATCCCAAACGGCGGGGACTGACCCGTGTGCCGGAACTGCTGGCCGCCGGCATCAATGTTGCCTACGGCCACGATTGTGTGCTTGATCCCTGGTACAGCCTGGGTTCCCACGACATGCTCGATGTCGCCCACATGGGCTTGCATGCCTGCCAGATGACCGGCCTCGATCAGCTGCGCGACAGCTATGCCCTGATCACCGAACGCGGCGCGGCCGTGCTGGGGCTGCAGGATTACGGTCTGGCGCCGGGTTGCCGGGCCGATCTGGTTGTGCTGCAGGCCCGCAGCCTGTTCGATGCGCTGCGGCTGCGGCCGCCGCGCCTGTGGGTGCTGCGGCGCGGTCACGTCATCGCCAGCACTATCGCCGCCGTGCCGCAGTTGCAGCTGGATGGGCCGCCGCAGCCCTGTGATCTGACCTGGCCGGGCGCGGTCTGATCCGCCTGCCGCGGGTGAGCCTGATCCAGGGACGGGGAGCTTTTTAATAATCTGCCAGGGAGCTCAATTTTCTGTTCTATGCCAGCGTGGCGGCCGTTTATCAAAAAAAGCGGCCATGCCTTCGGCCCGGTCGGGATGACTGAAGCAGAGGCCGAACAGCTCGGCCTCGTAGCGGATGGCCCGGTCGCGGTCCATTTCCATGCCGTTGTGTACCGCCTGCTTGATGAACGCCAGGGCGGTTTGCGGCTTGTCGGCCAGCTGGCGCGCCAGTTCTTCGGTGCGACCGAGCAGCTGCGCTGCCGGCACGACCTCGTCCACCAGCCCGATAGTGAGGGCATCCTGGGCGCTGACGCGTTCGCCGGTGAACATCAGCCGTTTGGCGCGGCTGACGCCGATCAGACGCGGCAGGCGCTGGGTGCCGCCCCAGCCAGGGAAAATGCCGAGATTGATCTCCGGCTGACCCAACTGGGCATGGTCGGCAGCCAGACGCAGATCGCAGGCCAGCGCCAGCTCACAGCCGCCGCCGAGGGCGTAGCCGTTGATGGCGGCCAGCACCACCTTGGGCAGGGTTTCGATGCGTTCGAACAGCCGCGCCGCCAGCAGGGCAATGGCGCGGGCCTGCAGTGGACTGGCCTGCCGCATGCGAGCCACATCGCCACCGGCGGCGAAGGCTTTGTCGCCGGCACCGGTCAGCACGATGACCCGCGTCTGGCGGCACTGGCCCAAGGCGCTGAACGCCTGATCCAGTTCTTCCAGCGTGGCGGGGCACAGGCTGTTGTGTTGTTGCGGCCGGTTGAGGGTGATGCGGCTGATGCCGTTGGCGGCGCGATCGAGCAGCAGGTTCTGATAGCTCATGGAATTCTCCTTGGATGTGAAGGCGATTTTCTTGGGGGCAGGGCTTCGATGGTACAGCGATTCTAGCGCACAGTGACGTCGCTGAAACATCCCGAAACAGTAAACGTTCACGGCCCCGCTCTGTCTGGCAGAGGCGGGGCCGTATTCTTTTGTAGAGGCTTGAAAAAGGTCGCCGTGTGGGGGTTCAGGCGGCTTCTTCGGCTTCCAGATCGGTGATACGGCCATTGGCCGGACCGATCCGGTTGAAGAACAGCAGCAGGCTGCCAATCGCGACGGTGATGCCGATGCCGCTGGCCAGCGGCAGGCTCAGGCCGAAACCAATCTGATCGTAGGCCAGATAGCTGGTGGTGACGGCGGTCATGAAGGTGGCGGGCACGGTGGCGATCCAGTGGCACCTGGCCCGCTTGAGCAGCCAGGCGGCGCTGGCCCAGAGCACGATGGTGGCCAGGGTCTGGTTGGCCCAGCCGAAATAGCGCCAGATGATGTCGAACTTGCCCAGTGAGATGGCGAAACCGACAGCGAACAGTGGCACCGACAGCAGCAGTCGCGGCCGAATGGCCTGTTGGGGCAGACGGCAGAAGTCGGCGATGATCAGACGGGCACTGCGGAAGGCGGTATCACCAGAGGTGATGGGCAGAATGATCACGCCGATAATGGCCAGCAGGCCGCCGAAGGGGCCGAGCAGGGTGGTGGAGATTTCGTTGACCACCGTGGCAGGACCGCCGCTGGCAAGAGCCGCATTCAGGGCGGTCGAACCATTGTAAAATGACATGCCGAGGGTGGCCCAGATCAGCGCGACAATGCCTTCGCCAATCATGGCACCGTAGAATACCGGCCGGCCATAGCGCTCGTTGCCCATGCAGCGGGCCATCAGCGGGGACTGGGTGGCGTGAAAGCCGCTGAGAGCGCCGCAGGCGATGGTGATGAACATCAGGGGCCACAGGGGCAGTTCTTTCGGATGCAGGTTGGCGAGGGTGAGCTCGGGATAAATGGGATAGCCCTTGAACCAGAGGGCGGCCGTCAGACCGAAGGCCATGAACAGCAGTACCGCGCCGAACAGGGGGTAGATGCGACCGATGATCTTGTCGATGGGCAGGATCGTGGCGAGAAAATAGTAGCCGAAGATCAGCGCCACCCACAGCGGTACGGCCAGTCCGCTGAGATTGCCAAGCAGCTTGGCAGGGCCGAGAACAAATACCACGCCCACCAGCAGCAACAGCACAATGGAAAACAGCCGCATGAACTGTTTAAAAACGGGGCCCAGTTCCTGCCCGACCACGTCGGGCACGCTTTTGCCGTCGTGGCGCAGCGAGAGCATGCCGGAAAAATAATCGTGCACCGCACCGGCGAAGATGGAGCCGAGCACGATCCACAGCAGGGCTGAAGGTCCATAGAGAGCGCCGAGAATCGGCCCGAAGATCGGGCCGAGACCGGCGATGTTGAGCAGCTGCACCAGGAACAGCTTGGTTGGCGACATTTCGATGTAGTCAACGCCATCGGCCAGCCGTACGGCCGGGGTTGGTCGATGGGGCTGAATGCCGAAGATGCGTTCCACCAAAACGCCATAGGTGAAATAACCGACAATCAACAGGGCTACGCAGAGAAAAAACAGAGCCATCACACACCTCCCGTTTACAGAACCGATAAAACTTTGTTTGATCTTTTCCGGTCAGCATAGACCCGTTGCGTTATTGCCGGGCTGGTGGCCTGGCGGGTGGCAGCATGAAAGGGCTGAGCGGTCGCTGACAGGGGGTGAGCGGTCGTGTGGGCGGCATCAGAGCTGGCTGATGTGGCTGCGAAGCTGGCGCAGATAACGGCGACTGACGGGCACGAGCTGGCCGGAGCGGGTACGGATGCGGGCCAGACCCTGACCCTGCAGCTGGATTTCATCGACCTGATCGAGGTTGATCAGATACTGCCGATGACAGCGCAGCAGAGCGGTGCGCTGTTCGATGATCTTCAGGCTCAGATCGCAGAAGGCCCGGTCGCTGGCAGTAACGACATAGATGCCACCAGGTTCGCAGACGACGTATTCGACCTGGCGGACATCGACGAGCCGGATGCGGTTTGTGCTGCTGCACGGCAGCTGGCGCAGGGGACGGAGGGTTGTCTGCAGGGCCAGCGGATGGCCCGTGCGGCGGTCGAGGCGGTCGAGTGCCTGGTTCAGCCGTTCGGCTGTGATGGGTTTGAGCAGGTAATCGCAGGCGTTTTCCTGGAAGGCCTTGAGGGCATAGCTGTCATAAGCGGTCACAAAGATGACCTGGGGCAGCAGGCTTTCGTCGATCAACTGCAACAGGGCGAAACCGTCGAGTACCGGCATCTGAATATCAAGGAACAGCAACTCGGGTTTTTCGCGCTGCAGCGCCCGCAGGGCTTCGAAGGCATTGGCGCAACTGGCCACCACCTCAATGCGGCCGGTTTCTGCCAGCAGCTCGACGAGTTCCTGTCGGGACGGCGCTTCGTCATCCACCACCAGCGCCCGGCGCTTCATGGGGCCTCCTGTGGCAATGGCAGTTTCAGGCAGACGCGGGTCCATTCATCGGCCTGACAGGTGACACTCAGACCATAGGCACTGCCGTAAAGATTCTGAATGCGGCGGTGTACCAGCGACAATCCCAGACCGTCATGCGCCGGATTGGGTTGGTAACAGCCGGCGTTGTCTTCGATTTCCAGGATCACGCAGCTGTCGCACTGCCGGCCGCGCAGACTGAGCCGGCCCGGTTCAAGTCGCTGGCTGAAGCCATGTTTAATGGCATTCTCCACCAGCGGCTGCAGGCTGAAGCTGGGCAGTTTCAGGTTCAGCAGTGCCGGCTCGATGGTCTGTTCAATCTGCAGCCGGCCGTCGAAGCGGGCCTGTTCGATGGCCAGATAGGCGTTGACGTGATCCAGTTCATCGGCCAGGGTCACCAGGTCGCCAGCCCGTTTGAGATTCTTGCGGAAAAAGTCGGACAGATGCAGCAGCAGTTGCCGCGCCCTGGCCGGGTTCTGGCGTAGCACGGCGATGATGGTATTGAGGGCGTTGAACAGAAAGTGCGGGTTGACCTGGGCCTGGGCCAGCTTCAGTTCGGAGGTGATCAACAGGCGTTTTTGCTCTTCATAGCGCGAGCGCAGCAGCTGTTCCGACAGCAGGCGGGCGATGCCTTCACCCAGGGTGCGGTTGAGGTTGAGAAACAGCTTGCGTTTGGGTTCATACAGCTTGATGGTGCCGATCACCTCGTTGTCGAGTCGTAGCGGTACCACCAGTGCCGAACCCAACGGACAGTCGGGCCGCAGGACACAGTGATAGGGTTCGCTGAGCCCGTCGGCAAAGAGGATACGGTTTTCGGCAATGGCGCGGCGGGTCAGTTCCGAGGCAATGGGACTGCCGGGCCGGTGATGGTCGGCGGCGAGACCGACAAAGGCCAATACCTGCTGCCGGTTGGTGACAGCCACGGCACCGACACCGGTTTCACGCTGAATGATGCGGGCGATGGCTGGTGCCGCCGCCGCCAGATCGACCCCCTGGGCAAACAGGCCGAGGGTGTGTTCGGCAATGTTGAGGGCCCGGGCCGAGAACAGCACACCGAAGGTGTCGTACATGCTTTTTTGATCGCGCATGATGCTGATGAACAGGGCCGCGCCGGCCGCATTGGCCAGCATCATCGGTGCGGCGATGGTTTGCACCAGTGCCAACGCTTCGTGCCATGGCCGGGCCAGAAGCAGCAGAATGAGCATCTGCAGGGCTTCGGCCATAAAGGTGGTGACAAAGGCCAGTGCCGGGCGGAAGAGTTCGGAATCGTGGCCACGGCGCACCAGATACAGATGCACCAGGCCGCCGAGCAGACCTTCGGCTGTGGTGGAAACACCGCAGGCAAAGGCGGTGAAACCGCCGAGGGCATAGCGGTGCAGCCCTCCGGTCAGGCCGACGGCGGTGCCCAGCAGGGGACCGCCGATGAGACCGGCCAGGACTGCGCCGATGGCGCGGGTGTTGGCGATGGCGTCCTGCACCGGCAGACCGAAATAGGTGCCAAGGATGGAAAAGGTGGAAAAAATGGCATACAGCAGCAGCTTGTGGCGTGGTTGCAGCACGGTGCTGGCCAGGGGTCTGAAGGCCGGTGACTTGCTGAACAGGTAGGCAATGACCAGAAAAACCGACAACTGTTGCAGCAGGGCAAGGATCAGCTCCACGATTCAGGCTCCACGGTGGCGGATGGTTGCAGCTCACAGAGAAATTCGCGGTATTTCAGCGGCAGAAACTGGCGTTGCAGGCGCGGGTTGCGTCGTTCGGGAATGGCGCTGTGGTGGTGGAAGGTGCGCCACAGGGCCTGCCATTGCAGTTCCTCGTCGCTGGCCGCGGCGGGCTGTTGCAGGCTCAGTTGCCCCAGGGCCCAATGCTGGCCGTCGCACAGTATCGCCGTCTGACGGCCGACATCCTCGATCAGCCACTGCTGCCCGGCCAGCCGACGACGAAAATGGGGGGCCAGCAGGGCGATGATGTCGGCATCGGGTCGGCAGCGGCCATAGTAAAGACCGGCGGGATTGTCGGCCAGCTGGCAGTGTGCGAAGCGCAGCAGGCCCTTGAAGCGGTGAACCTCGTGCTGGGTGAAGCGGGCGGCCTGGTGCACGCTCCGTACCGCCGGATGGGTGAGCTGGTCGTCCAGTCGCTGGCGCAGGCGCCAACCCAGCGCCAGATAGTGATAAAGTTGCAGCTCGATGCCGGGGCGCCGGCTTAAAAAGGCGTGGCGCAGCTGGCATTCAACCGCCGCGCCCAGATGGCGGCGGACCTGTATCAGTAAGGCATCGGCCTGGCGGGGTTCGCAGGAATGCTGTTCGGGAGGAAACAGGCTGCTGTTCTGCGCCGCGCTGGGTGGATGGATGTTGGCTGGCTGGCGCCGGTTGCGGAACAGCTGGTAGAGCAGGCTGAGCAGACCGGCATAACTGCCGTCGTAACCGTAATGCATCAGAATTCTCCGCTGATGGCGGAAAACAGCTCCAGTTGTTGGGGCGGCGGGCTCTGGCCGGGGTGGGGCAGCAGGCGCTGGGCCAGCCGCGCCGACTGGGGATCGAGATCGGCCGGGCAGCGTCCCGACAGGCTGATGAAATAACGCGCCCGCTTGAGCACCACGCCCAGCCCTTTCAGATCGTCCAGCCGCAGGGGGCCGACGCGGCGGGCCTGGACGATGCGCTGGGCCGAGCGCAGGCCGATGCCGGGCACCCGCAGCAGGGCGGCCTTGTCGGCGCGGTTGATGTCGACGGGAAAGAAGTCGCGGTGGCGCAGGGCCCAGCAGGCCTTGGGGTCAAGCTGCAGATCGAACCAGGGCGCGTCACCATCGAGCAGCTCGTCGGCGGAAAACCCGTAAAAACGCAGCAGCCAGTCGGCCTGATAGAGCCGGTGCTCGCGCAGCAGGGGCGGTTGCTGCAGGGCAGGCAGACGGCTGTCGGCCTGCACCGGCACGAAGGCGGAATAGTACACCCGTTTCAGCGCCAGCTTGCCGTAGAGGGCTTCGGACAGACGCAGGATCTGCCAGTCGTTTTCGGCACTGGCGCCGACAATCAGCTGGGTGCTCTGGCCGCCCGGCGCGAATAGCGGCGCCTTGGCGGATTTGCGCCGTTCCGCCTGGCAGGCGCTGATGCCGTCGCGCAGCTGGCGCATGGGCTGCAGAATGGCGTCGCGGCCCTTGTCGGGTGCCAGCAGGCGCAGACTCGGTTCGCTGGGCAGTTCGATATTGACGCTGACACGGTCGGCCAGCGCGCCGGCCTGGGCCACCAGACGGGGATCGGCGCCCGGCACCACCTTCAGATGGATGTAGCCGCCGAAGCCGTGCTGCTGGCGCAGCAGGCGCACCGTTGCCAGCATCTGCTCCATGCTGTAGTCGGGGTGGCGCTGCACCCCGCTGCTGAGAAACAGGCCCTCAATATAGTTGCGGCGGTAGAAATTGACGGTCAGCTCCGCCAGTTCGGCCGGTGTCAGGCTGGCGCGGGGGATGTCGTTGCTGCGGCGGTTGATGCAGTAGGCGCAATCGTAGAGGCAGTGATTGCTCTGCAGAATCTTCAGCAGGCTGATACAGCGGCCGTCGGCCGACCAGCTGTGGCAGCAGCCGGCCGGCAGATTCTGCCCCAGCCGCCCACCACGGGCACTGCCGCTGGAGGAGCAGGAGGCGTCGTAGCGCGCGCTTTCAGCCAGCAGGGCGATGCGCTGTTGCAGCGAAAGGCCCTTCATGTGTTCTCTGTGCGCGGGTATCGCTGGTCGAAGGCCTTTTCCTGCTCGGCGCTGCCGATCAGCAGCAGGGTCAGATCGGCCTGCAACAGGGTTTTCGGCCCCGGGGTGGTATTCATCTCACCCACGGCGTTTTTCAGCGCGACCACCGAGCAGCCCAGTTCGGGGCGCAGGCGCGAGGCTTCGAGGGTCTTGCCGATCAATTCGGGCGGCACCGGCCGACGGAACAGATGCATACCCTCGCTTAGGAACGCCGATTCCTTGCGATCGAGCAGATTCATCAGAATGGTGGCGCCCACCGAGGCGTTGGAAACGACGAAATCGGCGCCGGCGGCATAGAGCTGGTCGATGTTTTCATCCTGATTGGCGCGGGCCACAATGCGGATATGCGGGTTGAGATGGCGACTGGCCAGGGTGAGAAAAACGTTGGTGTTGTCGTCGTTGGTGGTGACGATGACACCGCTGGCCCGGTCAAAGCCGGCCTTTTGCAGGGTTTCCCTGTCGGTGGCGTCGCCGTAAACCGGCACATGTTTGCGGCAGCTGGTGCTGCGCCGCTGGTCGATCAGCACAAAGGGTACCGGTTTGCGTTCGAGAAAGGTGGCGGCAGCGCAGCCGATGCGGCCATGGCCAAGAACGAAGACCAGATCATCGGCCGTGGGGTCGCCGATCAGTTGCTCCAGCGCCTGCAGCTGTTCGCGACTGCCGGCCAGCAGTGCCAGGCTGTCGGGCGCCAGAATGCTGTCGCGTGTGGGCAGGGTGAGCTGGCCGCGGCGCCACAGGCCGATGACCGACAGCCCGGTCTGCTGCCGGATGTTGGATTCGGCCAGGGTTTTGCCGGCAAAGGGGGTGCCGTAGAGTGGAATTTCGGCGATCTGCAAGGCGCCGAAGCTGTCAAGCACATGGGCCATGGCGCCGCGCGTGGTGGCGCGGGTGGCGAGAAAGCGGCCGAGGATGCGGGGCAGGGCAATAACCTGGTTGGCGCCGGCCAGGCGCAGCAGCTCTTGATGATCGCTGTCGCGCACCAGGGTCACCACCGGTGTCTGGCACAGGCTGCGCAGGGTCAGGCAAATGTTGGCGTTTTCGGGGTCGGACAGATTGGCCACCACATAACGCGCCGTCTCCACCCGCAGACCGCGCAATACCTGGGCGTCGGTGGGAGCGCCGTAGACCACCTTGAAGCCCTCCTGCTCTTCGAGCATCAAGGCCTGGTCGTAATTGTCCGTTACCACCACGAACAGCAGCTTGCGGGCCTGCAATTTGCGGATGAAGGTACGGGTGATGGGGTCGATGCCGAAGATCAGGATATGGTCGTTGGTGCTGGCGGCCAGTTCGTAGGTCGGGCGGTAGCGCAGGCGCTGTTCGATCCAGGGCGCCAGAAACAGACTGACCAGGCCGAAGGGCAGGATGATCAGCAGAAAGATCACGCCGGAGAGGGTGACCAAGGTGGCGAAGATGAAACCGGCATCACTGTGGAAGGTGATATCGCCGAAACCCAGGGTGGTCATCACCGTGATGGTCCAGTAGATACCGGCGATGAAGGAATATTCGCGACCCTCCAGCTCCAGCATCAGGTAGCGGAACAGGTTGGCGTAGAGCAGGATCAGAACGAGCAGGAACAGGCCGTAGAGCGCCAGAACCTTCAGATTCTGACGGGCACGGCCGCGCAGAAAATAGGCCAGTTCCGCGGCAAAGGATTTCATGGAGGCTCCGGCAAAACGGGTGAATGGCCATCATAACCCGAAGGGTGTGGCAAAAGCCATCCCGCGAACGCCGGTTGCCGGTGTGGCTGCCGATCGTTCAGGGGCGCAGCCGGGCAGCGACCAGGGCCAGGGCGGCGTAGATGCGGGCGGCGGCTTCCACCTGGGCCAGACTGGTCTGTTCTTCAGCGGTGTGGGCGGTTTCGAGCGAACCGGGGCCGAGAATCAACGGCTGGCTGCCGGCCTCGAAAAACAGATTGCCGTCGGAATGGGAACGGAACGGCAGCGGGTCAAGGGGCAGGTTGAGGCGTGGATAGATGTCTTCCAGCACGGAGGTCAGCGGATTGTCCAGCGGCAGCTGATAGCCGCAGGCCTCGAAATCGAAGGACTGTTCCAGATCCAGTTCACGGATGCTGCGGCGGGCCTTGACCAGCACCGCTTCGATCTGCTGGCGCACCTCGGCCGGGCTGAGATCGGGCGGCAGATGCAGATCAATGAGGGTTTCGCAGCGATCCGGCACCACAAAGCCGGCGCGTGACGAACTCATTTCGCGGATGGAATAGACCAGGCGGGCATCAGGGCCATCGAACAACTCGGAGCGCTCAAGTTGCAGCAGCACCCGCAGCATGGAACTGATGGCGTTATGGCCCAGTTCCGGCAGCGAGGAATGGATGCGGCGGCCCTGGGTGGTAAGAGCCAATTCCATGTAGCCGTAATGGCTGAAGGCCGGCAGCAGCCCGGTCGGTTCGCCGATCACAACCCAGGGCGGTGCCTTGCTCTGGCGCAGAAAGCAGGCGCTGCCGTCACCATTTTCCTCCTCGCCCACCACCAGCAGCAGCCCCAGGGGCGGGCGTTGCTCGGGTGGCAGGGTCGCCAGTGCCAGCCAGGCCTCGACCATGGCGGCGCAGCCACCCTTCATGTCGGCGCTGCCCAGACCGCGCACCACGCCCCATTCCTCCACCGCGGCATAGTCCTCGATATCCCAGGCTGCCACCGTGTCGACATGGCCCATCAGGTACAGCGGCGGTGTCTCGCCGCCCATGGTGGCCAGCAGATTGAAACGCTCCGGTTCCTCCGGGTCGAGGATCTGACGTTGCACGGCGATGCCGGCCGCTGCCAGCCGTTCCTCCAGATAGAGCTGGATGTCCTCTTCCTTGCCCGACGGCGAGTAGATGTCGATCATGTCCATCAGGGTCTGGCGCAGGCGTTGGGGATCGATGGCGTTCCAGACCGGTTCGAGCAGGGTCAGCATAAAGGCTCCGGGATTGGGGGCGGCTGGGCGATTGAAGGCCGGATCAGTCCGGCCGGGGAGAAACGGTGTCAGCCGGCGGAGGTGTCATGGGCTGGTCGGCGGCGTCCGGCCTGGCGCTCTTGTCCTTTTTTTTGTGTTTCTTTTTGCGCTTTTTGCCCTGGATCGACAGATTGAGCGTCATGTAGACATGCTCGCGGATATTGCCGAAGCCCTGTTTTTTGAAAAAGCGGATACCGCCCTTGTTGTCGGCATCGGTGTCGATGACGATCATGCGCACACCCTGTTCGACCATGCGCTGGCGGATTTCGGCGAACAGTTTGTGGCCGGCACCGCATTTTTGCAGTCCCGGCCGAATGCCGATCCACACCAGGTAGCCGTATTTCCAGGCCGAATGCTGTTTTTCCACCGTGGTGCCAAGGGCAAAACCGACCACCTCGCCGCCAAGTTCGGCCACCAGACAGAGTTCGTTATCTGAATTGAACAGGGTGGTGATTTCGTATTCGTCCCAGGTGCGGTACATGCTGGGTGAAAAATCCGAGGTGAACAGCTGTTCGCCCAGGTGAAACACAGCTGCCAGATCGTCGATGGTCATCTCCCGGATATCCACACTGTCCGGTTCCGCTTGTCGGTCACTGTCGTTGGTGTCGTTCATGGTTGAACCTCAATCCGTAAAAGGAAGTTGTCACGGGGGCGACCCAGGCTGGTCGCCAAATAACCAACGGTCTGGCGCAGGGGTTAGGATCGGGTGAGTGCCGGGTCAGCTTTTGATCAGATCTGTCTCGCTTGCCGCGCCATTTTCGGCGTAAACCACGCGATTGCGGCCCTGTTCCTTGGCCCGGTAGAGGGCGGCATCGGCCCGTGCTAGCAGCTGGTCGAGATCGTCCGTCGGCCGGAAACAGGCGACGCCGATGCTCAGGGTCAGCGCCAGGGGGCCATTGCGGGTGACGATGGGGGTGTTGGCAACCTGGCGGCAGAGCCGGTCGAACAGGGCGACATGGCAGGTGCCGTTTTTGATGGGGGCGACGATAAGGAATTCCTCGCCACCAAAACGGCCGAGGCTGTCGAACGGCCGCAACTGTTCCGTCAACAGCCGCGCCAGGCCGCAGAGCACCTCGTCGCCGGTCTGATGGCCGTAACAGTCGTTGATCTGCTTGAAATGGTCGATGTCGCAGCTGCCGAGGGCCAGGGCCGCGCCGCGCTGCGCGCGTGCCATTTCATCCTGTAGCCGGGCCAGGATCGCACGGCGGTTGAACAGGCCGGTCAGGGCGTCGTGGGAGGCCTGGTGGGCCAGCAGCTCCTTGCTGCGTACCAGGGCTTCCTGCAATTCGATCATGCGGCGGCCGACAGCAACGCGGGCACGCAGTTCGCCGCTGTCGAAGGGCTTGGTCAGGTAATCATTGGCGCCGGCATCGAGGCCGGCGATGACATCGACCTTGGCACAGCGCGAGGTCAGCATGATCAGATAGGGTGGGCGATCCGTCGCCAGGGCACGGACGCGGCGGACCAGTTCCAGGCCGTCCAGTTCGGGCATCACCCAATCGAGGATGGCCAGCGCCGGAGCCTGGGGTTGCTGCAGAATCTGCCAGGCCTCGTTGCCATTGGTGGTCTGCAGCACCTCGAAACCGTTTTTCTGCAGCACCGCGGCCAGAACCGCGCGGGAGGTGCAGTCGTCGTCAGCTATCAGTATCCGCATACGAGAAAAGATCCCTTTGTCGGTGGTCAACCGCTCGGGCCGGGCGGGGGCAGATCGGCAGATAGTGGCCATAGCCTCTATTTATGCCTGTTCCAGCTGTTTTTTCAACTGTTCGAATGCCAGTGAAAAGCGTTCCGGCCAGTTGTCGTCACCGAGTTGGCCGTTGCGCAGGGCCTGTTCCAGCTGTTCGGCGAGTTGCCGCAGGGCTTCGGCTCCGATGTTGGCGGCAGCGCCCTTGATGCTGTGGGTCTGCCGACCGGCCGCAGTCAGATCGCCACTGGCCAGCAGCTGTCGCAGCTGGTTCAGCTGGAGGGGCATGTCGGTCAGAAACACCTCCAGTACCTTGCCGACCAGCTCGGTATCGTACAGCAATTGTTCATGCAGCGCGGCGCGATTCCAGAGGATCGGCGGGCTGTTGTCGTTTATGGCAGGGGTGGCGGCCGTGGCGGCCGTGGCGGTCGTCGGGCTGGCGTTGAAACGGCGGCTGTCGAGCCAGCGGCCGAGAGCCTGGCGCAGGGCCGGCAGGGTGATGGGTTTGGCCAGGTAGTCGCTCATGCCGGCTTGCAGGCAGCGTTCACGGTCGCCGCTCATGGCCTGGGCGGTCAGGGCGATGATGGTGATGTCACGCCAGGGCTGGTCGGACTGGCGGATGCGGCGGCTGGTCTGATAACCATCGAGCACCGGCATCTGACAGTCCATCAGCACCAGATCTTAGGCGGATTGCTGCAGGGCTGTCAGGGCCTGCTGGCCGTTGCTGACGGCGTCGGTCTGCAGGCCAAGCTTGTGCAGCAGGCTCAGGGCGACACGCTGGTTGACGGCGTTGTCCTCCACCAGCAGGATGCGGGCCGGCCTCTGGGACGCGGGTTGGCTGGCTGAAGCGCCGGTGTTTTTGTCTGTTGTCTTGTCCGCCGCAGGATCGATGGCGGCGGCAGGCTGCGCGCTTGCCAGCGGCAGACGCAGCCAGAACTCCGAGCCCACGCCTTCTTCACTGGTAAAACCGATGGTGCCGCCCATCTGCTCCGTCAACTGACGGCAGATGGCCAGCCCCAGGCCGCTGCCGCCGTGGGTGCGGGTGATGGAGGCGTCGGCCTGATAAAAGCGTTCGAACAGACGGGACTGGTTGGCGATGGCGATGCCGATGCCGGTGTCGCGCACCCGTACCTGCAGCAGCACCCGGTTTTCCGCCTCGGGGGTCAGCTCGGCTTCGAGACGAACACTGCCGGCGGTAGTGAATTTGATGGCGTTGCCGGCCAGGTTGAGCAGAATCTGGCGCAGCCGGCCCGGGTCGCCATGCAGCCAGCGGCCCGCCGTGGCGCCGGTTAAACGACAGTGCCACTGCAGACCCTTGGCCACGGCCAGCGGCTTGAGGCTGGCGTCGAGGTCGGCCAGCAGCGCGGCGAGATCGAAGTCGATCTGTTCCAGCTCCAGCCGGCCGGCTTCGATGCGCGACAGATCGAGCAGATCGTTGATCAGTTCGAGCAGGGCCTCGGCATTGCTCTGTACCGCCTCGGCCCAGGAGCGTTGCTCGGCCGCCAGGGGCGCGTCGAGCAGCAGACTGGTCATGCCCAGCACGGCGTTGAGCGGTGTGCGGATTTCATGGCTGATGTTGGTGAGAAAGACGCTCTTGGCCTGATTGGCCTGCTCCGCGACCTGGCATGCCGCTGCAAGGTTTTTTTCGGCCTGCTTGCGTTCGCTGATATCACGGCAGGTGCTGTAGATCAGTTTCTGCCCCTGCCACAGACAGAGATTGGAGCAGACCTCCACATCGATGATGCGGCCATCCTTGCGGCGGTGGCGGGTTTCAAACAGGACACCGTTTTCATCAATGCTCCGGATGGTCTGCTCGATGTCCTGCCGACTGAACTGCACATCCCAATCCCAGATATGCAGGTTGGTCAACTCCTGCGGCGAATAACCGAGCAGGGCGGCAAAGCTGGGATTGGCCTCAAAAACCCGGCCGTGCGAATCGATAATCGCGATGCCGTCACGCGATTGCTCGAAGATCAATCGCCGCCGGCTGGCCTCCTGTTCCCGTTCGCTGGCCACCTGGCGGATGCCGGCGGTCTGCTGTTCCAGCTGGCGGCGCAGGCGCTGGTTCCACAGCAGCACGCCGAGGGTGGCGCCGGCCAGCAGCAGCAACCCGCTGGACAGCAAGGGTAACCACGGCCTGTCGCTGTGCGTCGGGTTGCCCAGTGGAATGCCCAGCCACTTGCGCTCGATGGCCTTGATCATGCCGCTGTGGCGGGCGTGGTCCAGGCCTTTGGCCAGTATTCCCGCCACAACCGTTTGATCCCGCCGGCTGGCCATGCAGTTGCGACCGACATAGAGCGGCTCGCCCACCTTCTTGGCCTGGGCCGCGAGTCCCTTGCTGTAGAGATGATAGAGCACAATCTGTTCATCACCGATCAGGGCATCGGCTTGGCCGGCCAGCACCGCATCGGCGGCTTCGGCAAAGGTTGTCAGCGGCAACCAGTCAAAGGTGATCGTGCGCTCACGCAAAAATTCCAGGGCATAGTCACCGCGCTGAATGGCCAGCCGTTTGCCGGTCAGATCGTCCAGCCCGCTGATGTCGGGCCGGTCGTGGCGGACGAAAATGAAGGCTGGTACCGATAAAATGGGTTCGCTGAAGGTAAAATGGCGACTGCGGGCGGGGCTGTGGAACAGGCTGGTGATGACATGAGCCCGGCCGTCGAGCACGGCCTGCTGTGCCGCGTCGAACGGCAGGGCGATAAAGCGTGCCTGAATGCCCAGTTCTGTCGTCATCCAGCGGGCCAACTCGATACAGATGCCATCGAGGCTGCCATCCTTCTGGCGGAACTCGAAGGGCGGATAGTGCTCCTGGCTGACAAATACCAATGGGCCGTGCTGCGCCAGCCAGCGGCGTTCGCTGTCGCTGAGTTGCGGCGGCCGCCATGCGGGATCAACACCCGAAACACCGGCATAAAGCAGCACCAGCGCGAGCGCGAGCGGGGCGATGACGCGTTTGAACAGCGCGGCCAAGGGCATGGCATCTCCGGCAGGAGGAAAGGAGCGGGCCGACAGTTTGCCGGGACAGCGTTTCAACCGAAGCGAGACTGGCGCATCGCTGGCTGAAAGCGGACGAGGCAGATATGCTTTTATTCTGGCGAAATTAGCACGGCTGAGGGTAGAGCGTAAACCGCTTTTCCCCGCTGTAACGGCGCGTTCAGGTGGCTGTGGGGTTGTTGCCAACCGGTATGAAGGCGCGGACGGCTTTTCGTTTGACGAAACTTCGCCATCTTTGCTAAGGTCGCCGGGTTATTCGTCCGGGCGGACGGATTTATTGTCTAAGATTACGATATTGCAGGTTTTTTCAGAAAAGGAAGCTGCCGTGGCGAACAGGATTATCATCGACGAGGCCTTGTGCAAGGGCTGTGGTCTCTGTACCCTGGCCTGCCCGCTGAAACTGATTGAAATGAGCACCGAACTTAATCGTCACGGTTTTCTGCCGGCGGTGATTTCGGCCGAGAATCTGGCGCGGTGCAGCGGCTGTGCCCTGTGTGCCCAGATGTGCCCCGATGTGGCGATTACGGTCTTTCGCGGCTGCTGACCGCCATCGGGCAGGAGGAAAACGACCATGAGCAAGCGATTGTTTGTCAAGGGCAACGAGGCGGTGGCCATGGGTGCCCTGGCGGCTGGCTGCCGCTACTATTTTGGCTACCCCATCACGCCCCAGAGCGATATTCCCGAATATCTGTCGCGTGAATTGCCGCCGCTCGGTGGTGAGTTCATTCAGGCCGAAAGTGAAATCGCTTCCATCAACATGCTGCTGGGCGCCAGTGCCTGCGGCGCCCGCGCCATGACCTCGTCGTCGAGTCCGGGCATCTCCCTTAAGCAGGAGGGTCTGTCATACATGGCGGGCAGCGAATGTCCGGGCCTGATCGTCAATATCAGCCGGTCGGGGCCGGGCCTTGGCGGTATCGATGCCTCCCAGGCTGACTATTTTCAGGCCACCAAGGGTGGCGGCCATGGTGGTTACCACCTGATTGTGCTGGCGCCGGCCTCGGTGCAGGAGATGTACGACCTGGCACTGCTGGCTTTTGATCTGTCCGACCGTTACCGCGTGCCGGCGATGATTCTGGCTGACGCGGTTATTGGCCAGATGAAGGAGGCGCTGGTGCCGCATCCCTATGTGGCACCGGCGGATCTGCCGGCCAAGGACTGGGCCCTGACCGGGCCGGGCCGGGCCGGTGAACAGAAGATTGTCAAGTCCCTCTATCTTGGGGATGGCGAACTGGAGGCGCATAACAACCGCCTGCATGCCAAATATGCCCGGATGCAGGAATGCGAGACACGTTTCGAGGCCATTGACCTGGACGATGCCGAGCTGGTGGTAACGGCCTACGGCAGCACGGCGCGCATTGCCCACACGGCGGTGCGGCTGGCGCGGCAGCAGGGCATCCGGGTGGGGCTGCTGCGGCCCATTACCCTGTTTCCGTTCCCGACGGCCGCCTATCGCCAGTACGGCACCGGCCGCAAACTGCTTTGTTTTGAACTGAACAATGGCCAGATGGTCGAGGATGTGCGGCTGGCCGTGCCGGGCAGCGAGGTGGTTTTCTATGGCCGACCGCCGGGGGCGGGTTCGCTGCCGACACCGGAGGAGTTCTTGCAACAGATTCTGGCCCTGGCGGGAGGACGCTGATGACTGAACAGCAGATGAAACAGGTGTTTGCGCGCCCGGCATCGCTCAAGCCGGTGCCGACCCATTTCTGTCCCGGTTGCCAGCATGGCACCATCCACCGCTTGGTGGCCGAGGCCCTTGATCATTTTGGCATTGCCGACCAGACCATTGGGGTGGCTTCCGTTGGCTGCAGCGTGTTTCTGTACGGTTATTTCAATATCGACGTGATCGAGGCGCCCCATGGTCGTGCGCCGGCGGTGGCGACTGGAGCCAAACGGGTACACCCCGGCCGGCCGGTGTTCACCTATCAGGGTGACGGCGATCTGGCCGCCATCGGCACCAGCGAGATCATCCATAGCGCCAATCGCGGCGAGCTGTTGACGGTGATCTTTGTCAACAACACCACCTATGGCATGACCGGCGGCCAGATGGCGCCGACCACCCTGCCGCAGCAGACCACCAGCACCTCGCCGCGTGGCCGCAATGTGGCCAAGGACGGCTATCCGATCCGCATGACCGAACTGCTCAGCGGGCTGGAAGGGGTTGCTTATGCCGCGCGGGTGGCGGTCAACAGTCCCAAGCATGTGCTGCAGGCCGGCAAGGTCATTCGCAAGGCGTTCAAAACCCAGCTCGACGGCAAGGGGTTCGCCTTTGTCGAGGTGCTGTCGACCTGCCCGACCAACTGGGGCATGGATCCGCTGGCGGCCAACGCGCGGGTGGCCGAGGAAATGATTCCCTATTTTCCGCTGGGCGTCTTCAAAGACGTGACGGCCTGAGGCGCGGGGGTATGACGATGAATCACGATGTGTATATGGCCGGTTTTGGCGGACAGGGGATTCTGCTGATCGGCAATCTGCTGGCCTACGCCTGTATTCTTGAGGGCAACAACGCCTCTTATTTTCCCGCCTACGGGGTCGAAAAGCGCGGTGGTGCCGCCACCTGCACCGTGGTGATGGCCGATGGCGCTGTGGGTTCACCGGTGGTGGGCCAGCCCGAGGCGGCGTTGTTGCTCAATGAACTGTCGATGGAGAAGTATTACGACCGGGTGCGTCCCGGCGGCGCCGCTTTTCTCAACAGTTCCCTGATCAGCGACCCGCGCCGGCGGGCCGAGATCACCACCGTGGCCCTGCCGGCCAACGAGATGGCCCTGCAACTGGGTAACGCCCGGCTGGTCAACATGGTCATGCTTGGCGCCTATATCGCCCACAGTCCGGTGGTGTCCTGGCAGGCGTTGCACGAAGCCCTAACCTATGTGCTGCCCGAGCGCAATCACCGTTTTCTGCCACTGAACCATCAGGCCTTGCAGGCCGGTGCCGACGCCTGCCGCCAGGCTCTGGGGGCTTAAGCCGACGGCATGGGCACACCGCAGGTTGAATTCATCCGGCTGCAGAAACCGGAGAAGGCGCGTTATCTGTGCCAGCTGGCCGAGGAACTGCTGCAGCAGCGCCAGCGGGTGCTGATGCTGGTGGAGGACGATGAACAGGCCCTGGCTCTTGACCGTTTTTTGTGGACCTGGAACAAGGGCTCTTTTCTGCCGCATGCCTGGGACAATGGCGCGGTAGAATGTCACGACGAACCCATCTGTATCTGCAGTCAGCCACGTAATGGCAACGGTGCCCGCGTGTTGCTGGCGGCGGCACCGGCGCCGCTGGCGTTCAGCCGCACCTTCAGCCGGGTGATCGACTTTGCCGAAACCTATGATCCTCAACGGCTGCAGGCGGCGCGTGAGCGCTTTGCCCGGTGGCGGGAGTTGGGCTGTGCCCCCCGTATGCGTGAATGAGGGTGGGCCGGCCAGCCGCATCCGCGTTGATGGTCGGCTGCGGCTGGAACAGGAGGCCGCAGTGGGCGCCAGCGGCTGTGAGGCGTTGCGGCGCTGGCAGGCGCGTTGTGGTGAAATCCTGACGGTGACCGACGCCGATCAGCGCTGCTATCGCGCCCGCCTGATCTGCTGGCAGCAGGACGAGGCCCGACTGGTGCCCTTTGAGTTGCTGGCCGAACCGGAATCGCCTGTGGATATCTGGGTTTATCAGGCGCTGCCGGAAAAGGAGCGCTTTGAATGGATTTTGCAGAAGCTCACCGAAATCGGCGTGCAGCGCGTGGTGCCCTTTGTTAGTGCCCGCTCGACCACGCTGGCGCAGCGTGACGCGCCACAGCCCAAATCGCATCGCTGGCCGGAGGTCGTCCGACGGGCGGCGCGTCAGTGCCGGCGGGCACAGTTGCCGCAGCTGACCGCAGTGGTGGACTGGCCGACGCTGTTGGCCGATCTGGCGCTGGCCGATGTCAAGTTGCTGCTGGCTGAAAAGGGGCCACGCTGGAGCCTGGCCGAGGGTCTGGGGCGCCAGCGGCCGCAGCAGGTGGCTGTGATTGTCGGGCCGGAAGGTGGCTTTACCGATGAGGAAATCGCGGCGGCCCAGGCTGCCGGTGCCGTGCCGCTGATGCTGGGGCCGCGGCTGTTGCGCACCGAAACCGCCGCCCTGGTGGCGGCAGCTCTGGTGCAGGGACGGGTAGGGGACTATGTCTGATCTGGCGGGTCCGGTGGTGGCGCCGCTGCCGCTGGTGGTGGTGCTGGTCGAACCGCAGGGACCGCTCAACATCGGCTCGATTTGCCGGGCGATGGGCAATTTCGGTTTTCAGGATCTGCGTCTGGTGCGGCCGCAGACCGATCATCTGGGCGAGCAGGCACGCCTGATGGCGGTCAAGGCGGCGCCGCTGCTGGAGCGGGCGCGCGTCTGCACCAGTCTGGCCGAGGCGCTGGCCGATTGTCATTATGCCATTGGCACCACGCGTCGTTTTGGCCGCTATCGCGAGGATTTCATTCACCCGCGGGATGCGGCCGGCCAGCTGGTCGAGCTGGGTGCGGTGGCGCCGGTAGCGCTGGTGTTCGGCCGCGAGGATCGCGGGCTGCTGACCGAGGAACTCGATCTGTGCCAGCGCCTGCTGACCATTCCGACCCGCGATGCCCTGCCATCGATGAATCTGGCTCAGGCGGTGTCTCTTTGTCTCTATGAGGTGTCCTGTGCCCAGCACGCGGCCGCTGCTGCCCCGGCCGGTGGTCGCAAGCTGGCTGGCAGTGACCAGGTCGAGGCCATGTTTGACCACATGCGCCGCAGTCTGCTGGCCATCGGCTATCTCGATCCGCAGAACCCCGATCATATCCTGCGGGGCTATCGCCGGATGCTGGGCCGCAGTGGCCTGTCGCCGCGTGATGTGCGCATTTTGCAGGGCCTGTGGAGCAAGCTGGATTGGCTGGCCGGCCAGGCCGGTCTGGCACCGGCCGACACGGAGGAGAACAATACATGATGCCTGCGCAAGCGGAAATGCCCGGTGCCCCGGCCTCGCGCCCGACAAAGCCGCTGTTGGTGACGCAACAGCTGGAGAACGGTCTGCAACTGGAGTTCGAGGACCTCAGCAACCGTTACTACGGTGATTATCACCGGGTCTGTATCTCGATCTACTGTCGGCTGGCCGAAGACGACTACCAGGAGCGTTCCCTGTTCACCAGCCTGGAGAAGATGGCTGTGGCCGGGGGGGAGCTGGCTGCGGTCAAGCAGCAGCTGATGGAGCAGTTTGACCAGCGTCAGCGGTCCTATCTGGCCCGGCCGGATTTCCCACGTCGTTTTCTGGCCGCCCGCCGACTGGCCGGCGCCCGGCGCGGTTACTGACGGATGACGATGGCGTCTGACTGTCCGGCCGAGCAGCTGGTCGAGATCCGCAGTCTGGCCCAGGGGGGCCACGGGGTGGCGACCAGTGCTGATGGCCGCACCCTGTTCGTGCCGGGAACGGTGCCGGGCGATCGCCTGCGCTGCCGGATTACCGAGGTTCGGCGCCGCTATCTGCGCGGTCAGCTGGTCGAACTGATGCAATCTGGCCCCGAACGGATTGTGCCGCAGTGCCGTCATTTCGGTGATTGTGGTGGCTGCGACTGGCAAATGCTGGCTTATGCCGACCAGTGCCGTTACAAACAGCAGTTGTTGCAGCAGACCTGCGCCCACCGGCTGGGCGCGGCGGCGGCCGAGTGCCTTGAACCGTTGCTGGCCAGCGAAACGGCCTTTGGCTACCGTAGTCGCGCCCAGCTCAAGGCCCATGCTGCCGGTGGCGCCTTTGCCCTGGGGTTCTACCGCCGCGGCAGCCACTTTGTGGTCGATGTCCAGGACTGCCCCCTGCTGGCCGCGCCCTTGCGGGCGCTGTTGGCTCCCTTGCGGCAGCTGTTCGCCGGCACTTCCTATGCCGCCTGGGTGCCGCAGATCGATGTGGCGACCGACGATGCCGGTGCCATACGTCTGCTGGTTCATTATCGGGGTGAGGAACTGGCCGCTTTTTGCCGCTGGCTGCAGCCGCGCCTTGCGGCTCTGGCGGTTGCCGGACCTCTGGCGGTGCTGGTGCAGGCCGGTCGCAAGGCACGGATTCGCTTGCTGTGCGGCGAACCGCAGCTGCGCATCCGGGTGGATGAGCCGCCTTTGTGGCTGGCCTATGGACCCGGCGGATTCGCCCAGGTGCATCTGGCGCAGAACCGTGCCCTGGTGGCGCGGCTGCTTGACTGGGCGGCGGTTCAGCCCAGCGACCAGGTGCTCGATCTGTACTGCGGCATGGGCAATTTCACCCTGCCGCTGGCGCGGCGCGCCGCCCGGGTCACGGGCGTGGAGGACTATGCTCCGTCCATTGAAGCGGCGCGCGCCAATGCCCGTGAAACCGGCCTGGCGGCGCGTACCGTTTTCGAGGTGGCGGCCACGGCGGACTGGCTGTCCCGTCTGACCGCGGCGCCCGATCTGGTGGTGCTTGATCCGCCGCGTAGCGGCGCCTATGAGGCCGTCGCCGGGTTGGTGCGGTTGCGCCCGTCCCGTCTGCTGTATGTTTCCTGTGATCCGCAGACCCTGCTGCGCGATCTGGTGCCACTGCTGGGGCAGGGTTACGATCTGCTTCGGTTGGGGGCCCTGGATCTGTTTCCCCAGACTCACCACACCGAGGTGGTGGCGTTGCTGCAGGCGCGCGGCTAGGCGCTTGAAGCCGGACTTGACGGGTTCTGCGGGGCGGCCAGGCGCTTTTATCCTTGCTTTTGGTGGGTTCCCGTGCTAGAAGATCAAGGTTAAATCTTTTCATGTGAATGAGAAGTGGGCCTGTCGCTCACTTTTTTTATTTGACGAGGCGGACAGACGGGCAATGCTGAAGGATCGCGCAACACTGTTGGAACGGGTGCGGCAACTGGCGCAGCCGGTGCTGGAACAAAACGGGCTGGAACTGGTCGACAGCGAACTGGTGCAGCAGGGCCGCTCCTGGTTTTTGCGCCTGTTCATCGACAAGCCCGGTGGCGTGACGCTGGACGATTGCGCCGATTTCAGTCGCGAACTCGACACCCTGCTTGATGTCGAGGAGGTGCTGAGTGTGGCCTACCGGCTGGAGGTGTCGTCGCCGGGGCTCGATCGGCCGCTGAAGCGGCCACAGGATTTCGAACGGTTTCGCGGCGAGCCGGTGCGGCTGAAAACCCACCAGCTGCTTGATCCCGATGGACGCGGTCATCAACGCAAGACCTTCAGCGGAATTCTGCTTGGTCTGGAGGATGGTCTGGTGCGGGTGCAGCAAACCGATCGCAAGGGCGGTGTTGTGGCCCTGCCGCTGGCCGATATCGAAAAGATTCACCTCGACCCGCAGTTCTGACGTTGTCGCATTCGCGGCAGCGCCGCAGCTTTCCGAACAACCCAAGAGTATGGACAAGCGCCGGCCTTCTGGTCGGACGCGATCGTTGCAGGAGCTGGTCAGATCCGGCCCTGCCGGACAGGAGAAAAACCCATGGTTGTCAATCTCAACCACGTCATTGATCAGGTCGTCAAGGACAAGGGCGTCGATCGCGCCGTCCTGGTCGAGGCCCTGGAGTCGGCGGTGTTGTCGGCCGCCAACAAAAAATACCGCAATACCCGAGATCTTGAAGCGCACTACAATAATGAGCGTGGTGAGGTCGAACTGTTTGAATTTGTCACCGTGGTTGACGAGGTTCAGGATTCCTACAAGGAGATCGATCTGCAGGAGGCCCGCGAGATTGATCCCGAGGTGCAGGTTGGGGATTCACTCGGCATGAAAATGGAGGATTCCGGCAACTTCAGCCGTATCGCGGCCCAGACGGCCAAACAGGTGATCATTCAGAAGGTGCGTGAAGCCGAGCGCGAGGGCATCTTTAACGAATTCAAGGATCGCGTCGGCGAGCTGGTCAATGGTATTGTGCGGCGCTACGAGCGCGGCGATCTGATCGTTGATCTCGGCCGGGCCGAAGCGCTGCTGCCGCATCGCGAGCAGGTGCCGCGCGAGAATTATCGTCAGAGCGACCGGGTGCGCGCCTATATCGCCGAGGTCCGTATGTCGCCTAAGGGGCCGCAGATTATTCTGTCGCGCACCCATCCCAATCTGGTGATTGAGTTGTTCCGCACCGAGGTGCCTGAGATTGCCGAGGGGATTGTTGATATCGTGTCCTGTTCGCGTGAGCCCGGCAGCCGTGCCAAGATTGCTGTGGTGTCTCATGACCCCGATGTCGATCCGGTGGGCGCCTGCGTCGGCATGCGCGGCGCGCGGGTGCAGAATGTGGTGTCCGAGCTGCGGGGCGAGAAGATCGATATCATTCCCTGGACACCGGATATGGCTCGTTTTGCTTGTGCCGCCCTGGCGCCGGCGGATGTCTCGCGGGTTTATGTCGACAATGAGAATCAGGCCATGGAGATTATTGTGCCCGATGATCAGTTGTCCCTGGCTATTGGCAAGAAAGGCCAGAACGTGCGGTTGGCCGCACGGTTGATCGGCTGGAAGATCGATATCAAGAGCGAGTCCCGTGCCGCCGAGATTGAGCAGGAGGCCCTGCGCGCCACCGAGGAAGAAGTGGATGAGGTGGTCAGCGAGGATGCCACTGCGGCGGAGACTGATTCCGCGCCGCAGGACGAGCTGGCCGGGCCGGAGGATACGGAACCGCACAACGCCTGAGGTTGAATGTCACGTCCCCATGAAGACCCGGCCGGGCGCGGTCCCCGGCGAAGCTGTATCGCGTGTCGTCAGAGCCTGCCGCAGGGGCAGCTGATCCGGTTTGTTTGTGCGCCGGATGGTGCGTTGCTGGTCGATTATGGCCATCGCCTGCCTGGTCGGGGCGCCTATGTCTGTCTGAAACCCGACTGTCTGCACCAGGCGCTGCGGCGCAATGCCTTCAGCCGGGCGCTGCGTCAGTCCTGTCGTCAGCCCGATGAGGCCCAGTTGTTGGCGCAGTTGCAGCAAGCCTGCCGCCAGCGGATTCTGAATCTGCTGGGCATGGCGCGTAAGGCCGGTTTGCTCTGTGGCGGCCAGCAGGCCGTCAGTCAGTCCCTGCAGCGACCGCATGAAATTGCTCTGGTGCTGGTGGCGACGGACATGTCGGCTCCGCTGGCGGCGCGGTTGCGACAGCGACTGGATCAGCTGGGGCTGCCGTACCAGACGCTGTTCGACCGGCAGCAGCTGGCCGAGGCGCTGGGTACGGCGCTGCGCAGCACGCTGGTGATAAAGAAAAGTTCACTTGCACAGACGCTGCAATTCGAGTTAGGACGCTACAGGGAAGTAATGGGGGAAGTCTGATGGCAAAAATACGTGTATACGAGTTGGCGCAACGCATGGGCCTGGAAAATAAAGAACTGATGGAACGCCTGCAGCAGATGGGTGTGGAAACGAAGAGTCATATGAGTGTTGTCGACGAAGATGCCGTCAAGGCTCTGCAGCCCCAGGAAGCCTCCTCCGAAGATAAGTCGCAGGTGGCCTTCGAGGAAGAGCGGATTGGTTCCGGCCTGATCCGGCGTCGCCGCAAGGCGGTCGAAATGTCCGAGGAGCCTGTGCCGGTTGAGGTTGTCACCGCGCCCCCGGCACCCCGGCCGCCTGTTGCCGAAGAAGCTGCGGCAGAGGTGTCTTCCCCGCCGACCGCCGCTCAGGTTCCGGCAGCTGCGGCCGAAGAGGTTGCGCCTGTTCCCGCCGCGGCGCCAGCGCCACCGGCCGCTGTGCAGAAACCGGCACCGGCAACTGCGCCAGCCGAGGCTCCGGCCCGTAAGGCTGACGAGCGTCGGCCGACCACCAGCGAGGTTGCGCCGCGGCGCACACCGACACGGTCGATGGCTACCATCGTTACCCCGGCAGATAAAAATACGCCGGCACCGAGCAAAAGTGGCGCGCGCATTCTCGGTCGGGTTGAGCTGCCTCAGGCGGCGCTGCGGGGTGAGGGTGGGCGCCCGGCCCGCCCGGCCTCAGGTCCGGCCCGTCCCGCCAGTGGCCAGGCTCGCCCGGCTGGTGGCGCGGCCCCTGCGGCCGGGCGCAGTGCCGGTCCCGGCTCCCGTCCAGCTCGCCCCGCTGCAGCACCCCGGCCCGGTCCGGCCCAGCCCGCCGCAATGGAGGCGCCACTGGAGGATCGCGGCCGCGACCAGCGCGGTCGCAACAAGAAGAAAAAAGGCAAAGGCAGCGAGTATGGTTCGGCGGCGCCGCAGGATGCCGCCCGTCGTCGCCGCGACCGCATGGAGGTGTTCGAGCCGGATCATGGTGGCAAACTGCGGCGGGGCAAGAAAAGCCAGAAGCTGGCGCGCCAGACGGAAATTACCGTCCCCAAGGCCATCAAGCGCAAGATCCGCATCAGCGATGTCATTACGGTTGGTGAACTGGCCAAGCGCATGGGCGTTAAGGCCAACGACCTGATCCGTGAGCTGATGCGCCAGGGCACCATGGTGACCATCAACCACCCCCTCGATTTTGAAACTGCGGCGATCCTGGCAGCGGATTTCAGCTATGAGGTCGAGAACGTGGCTTTTGACGAGGTCAGCGTGCTGGGCGATGACCAGATCGGTGGCGAGACCGAACAGACCAGTGCCAACCAGGTCGAGCGCCCGCCGGTGGTGACCATCATGGGTCACGTTGACCATGGCAAGACCAGCCTGCTCGACGCCATTCGCAGCGCCAATATTGCCGAGGGGGAAGCCGGTGGTATCACCCAGCATATCGGTGCCTACGATGTGAGGATCAAGGATCGGACCATTTCGTTTCTCGATACCCCCGGTCACGAGGCCTTTACCGCCATGCGTTCGCGTGGTGCCCAGGTCACGGATATCGTCATTCTGGTGGTGGCGGCCGATGATGGTGTCATGCCGCAGACCAAGGAAGCCATCAGCCACGCCAAGGCGGCGGGCGTGCCGATGATCGTGGCCATCAACAAGATCGACAAGCCGGGTGCCAACCCCGACCGGATCAAGCAGGAACTGACTGAATTTCAGATGGTGCCGGAGGAGTGGGGTGGCGATACCATTTTTGTCGAGGTGTCGGCCAAAAAAAGGATCAATCTCGAGCAGCTGCTGGAAATGATTTTGCTGCAGGCCGAGGTGCTGGAACTGCGCGCCGATCCGGGCCGTCGTTGTCGCGGCACCATCGTCGAGGCGCGCCTCGACAAGGGCCGCGGTGCCGTGGCTACCGTGCTGGTCCAGGATGGCACCCTGCACATTGGTGACGCCATCGTTGCCGGCCTGCACTATGGCCGTGTCCGTACCATGATCAATGACCGGGGTGAGCAGGTCAAGGAAGCCGGCCCGTCCATTCCGGTCGAGGTTACCGGTTTGCAGGGCGTACCCGAGGCAGGCGACAATCTGCATGCACTGGAGAACGAAAAACTGGCCAAGGAAGTGGCCCAGCACCGCCAGCAGAAGGCCCGCGAAGCCGAATTGGCCAAGAGCAGCCGCCTGTCCCTCGACCAGCTTTATGCCCGTATCAAGGAAGGCAATGTCGAGGAACTCAAGGTCATCGTCAAGGCCGATGTGCAGGGTTCGGTCGAGGCGGTCAAGGACGCGCTGGTCAAGCTGTCAACGGACAGATGCCGTTTGACCATCGTTCATACGGCGGTCGGTGGTATCACCGAGAGCGACGTGTCGCTGGCCTCGGCTTCCGATGCAATTATCACCGGGTTCAACGTCCGGCCCGAATCCAAGGCAGCGACGCTGGCGGAGAAGGAGGGCGTCGATATCCGTCTCTACAGCATCATCTACGACGCCGTGGCTGATATCAAGGACGCCATGGAAGGTCTGCTGGCGCCGACGCTGCGTGAAAAGCATCTTGGCCGGGTCGAGGTGCGGGAAACCTTCAACGTGTCCAAGGTCGGTACCGTGGCGGGTTGCATGGTGCTCGATGGCAAGGTCACCCGCCATGCCAGGGTGCGGCTGGTACGCGACAACATCGTGGTGTGGGAGGGTACCCTTAATTCGCTCAAGCGTTTCAAGGACGATGTGCGCGAAGTCAACACCGGCTATGAATGCGGTATTGGTCTGGAGCGCTATAACGACATCAAGGTGGGCGATATCATCGAGGCCTTCGAGATCGAGGAAACCAAAACGCAGCTGGGGGATAAAACATCGTGAGCAGCCAGCGGGCCCAACGGGTTGGCGATCTGATTCAGCAGGAAATTTCGCGCCTGTTGCTCAAAGAGGTGCGTGATCCGCGCGTCGCGTTTGTCACCATAACCGGTGTTGAACCGACCAATGATTTGCAACTGGCACGGGTTTATTACACCGTCATGTCGGACGATGTCGCGGCGCGTGATGCCTGTGGCGACGGCCTGCGCAGTGCCGTACCCTTTTTGCGGCGTGAACTGGGGCGGGTGCTGCGGCTGCGGCGGGTGCCGGAACTGGAGTTCCGCTACGACAATTCCATAGCCTATGGCAGTCGTATCGAGGAATTACTCAAAGAGATTCATCGTCATGAACCCACTGAATGAAATTGCTGCAGCAATTCGCGCCAGTCAGACCGTGCTGATTGCCGCGCATGAGGGACCGGATGGCGATGCGATCGGTTCGACGCTGGCCCTGACCCTGGCATTGCGGGAGATGGGCAAGCAGGCCGTTGCCTTCAACTGCGATGGCGTGCCGGACAAACTGGCCTTTCTGGCCGGTAGTGACGGCCTGGTGTGCCAACTGCCAGCGCAGCAGCGCTTCGATCTGGGATTCGTACTCGATGCCGGCGAGCTGCGCCGGGTTCGGCATGACATGCGAGCCTGCTGTCAGGTGCTGGTCAATATCGACCATCACCCCTGCTCGGAGGATTTCGGCGATCATTACTGGGTCGATACCCAGGCCAGTGCTACGGCGGTGCTGATCTACCGTCTGCTGCGCAGTCTGAACCATCCGCTGTCGCAGCCGGTGGCGGAATGCCTCTACACGGCCATCCTGTCGGATACCGGCTCGTTTCGTTACAGCAGTGCCAATCCCGAAGCCTATACCGTTGCCGGTGAACTGGTGGCGGCCGGGGTCGATCCCTGGCGGGTCGCTGGTGGTCTTTATGAAAGTCAGGAGGCCCAGCGCCTGCGTCTGCTGGCTCTGGCCCTGGCCACGTTGCGGTTGTCGCGGTGTGGCCGGATCGCTGCCATCAGTGCCACGACCGACATGTTTGCCGAGGCCCAGGCTCGACCGGAGGATGCCGACAGTTTTGTCAATTACCCGCGCTCGATCCGTGGTGTCGAGGTGGCCCTGTTTTTCCGCCAGACGGCGGAGCAGTGTTATAAACTCAGTATGCGCTCGAAAGGGCTGATTGATGTTGGTAGCCTGTCGCGTGAACTGGGTGGCGGCGGCCATCACAATGCCGCAGGCGCTGAACTGACCGGGACGCTGTCACAGGTGCAGGAGTTTGTCTTTTCCCGTTTGGAGCCGCTGCTGGCGCAACCGGACGCATGAACGGCTTTCTGCTGCTCGACAAGCCGGCAGGTCCCAGTTCCCACACCTTGGTGCAGGCAGTCCGGCGCCAATGCCGGATCCGGCGGATCGGTCATGCCGGAACCCTCGATCCGATGGCCAGTGGCCTGATGGTGTTGGCCCTCGGGCCGGCCACCCGGCTGATTGAATACCTGATGGCGCAGGACAAAACCTACGAGGCCAGTCTGCAACTCGGGGCTACCACCGATACCCAGGACAGCAGCGGTGTTTTGCTGCAGCAGCGCCCAGTGCCGGCGGATCTGACGTTGGAGCGGTTACAGGCTCTGGCCGAGACCCTGGTGGGGGAAATCTCCCAGGTGCCGCCCATGTATTCGGCTCTGAAACGCGACGGAGTGCCACTCTATCGTTTGGCGCGTCGGGGCGAGGAGGTGGAGCGGCCGCCGCGTCAGGTGCGGATCGAATCATTTGAGGTGCTGGCGCTGGTCGGTGACCGCGTCGATATCCGGGTGCGTTGTTCCAAGGGAACCTACATCCGCACCCTGTGTCACGATTTTGGTGAGCAGCTTGGTTGTGGTGCCTGTATGACCGCCTTGCGGCGCACCGCCAGCGGTGCTTTTTCCGTCGGCGATGCGGTGACCCTCGACCGTCTCGATCCAGCGCGGTTGCCTTTGCTGACGGCCCTGCAGTCCCTGGCTCACCTGCCCCGGTTCAGCTTGGTCCCTGCCGCCCAACTTCGGCTGATCAATGGCGTCGCCCCGGCGCTGGCCGATCTGCAGCCGCGGGATGCGCTGCCGGCAGATACCGGCCCCTGGCTGTTGACTGATCCAGCGGGGGGGAAGCTGCTGGCGCTGGTCGAACCCGACCTGCCGGCTGTGCTGGACGGGACACCCGCTGTGCCCTCCTTGCGGCTGCTCAAGGTGTTTCCTGACGGCCTTTGACGGGCTGCCAACGGGCGGTTGCTGCTCGATTGGTGCGGGCTGCCGGCCGCAAGGAGGCTCTTGCTCATGGTGATGGAGGCAGCTTGGCAGGTGCGGCCATCCTGCCGACAGAGGGTTGCGTCGCCTTGATGGCCGTTGACTGAATGATCTTTACAGCGTCGCTTGTTCTGTGATAGGAATGAGCGATATTTTCACTGAAGTGCCCGGCGAAGCCGGATTTTTACGTTCGAAAGGAGATGCCACAAGTGCTGGCCACAGAAAAAAAACAGGATATCATCAAGGAATTTCAGTCAAAAGCAGGCGATACCGGTTCGCCCGAGGTGCAGATCGCTCTGCTCACGGAACGGATCAATACCCTGACTGACCACTTCCGTACCCATACCAAGGATCATCATTCCCGCCGTGGCTTGCTGAAGATTGTTGGTCAGCGTCGTCGGTTGCTGGATTACCTCAAGAAAAAGGATGTCGAGCGTTATCGCGGTCTGATCGCTCGTCTCGGTATCCGCCGTTAAGTTGTGCCGCGGCAGTTCCGCTTGCAGCGGGACTGCCGCATTCGTTCGTGGGCTGAGGGAGGATGTCCGGAGTCAACCGCCGACCGCTAGGGGTCGGCGGCTGACTCAGGCCAACCTCCTGGAGCCCTTTATTTTTTGGGAGTATTGATCTCCCGTTATGCCCAAGGGCAAAACCAGACAGGAGTATTGGCATGTTCGATTCCCACCACAGGGTAGAGGTTTCCTTCAACGGTCAGCCGCTGACCATCGAAACGGGTAAAATGGCTCGCCAGGCCCATGGCGCCACCCTGGTGACCTATGGCGAAACCAAGATTCTCTGCACCGCTGTTTCCGCCTACACACAGCGGCCCGGGCAGGACTTCTTCCCGCTGACGGTCAACTATCAGGAAAAATTCTATGCCAGCGGCAAGATTCCCGGCTCGTTCTTCCGCCGCGAGCGCGGTTCAAGCGAGCGTGAAACCCTGATCTGCCGTCTTATTGACCGCCCCATGCGGCCGCTGTTTCCCAAGGGTTACATGTTCGAAACCCAGATCATGCCGACGGTGGTTTCGGCCGACTGCGTCAACGATCCCGATACGCTGGCGATTGTCGCGGCCTCGGCTGCGGTTAGTGTGTCCGATATTCCCTTCAGCGGTCCTATCGCGGCGGTTCGTGTTGGCCGGGTTGAAGGCGTTTTCGTTGCCAACCCGACGCTGGAGCAGCGCAAGGTCAGCGATGTCGAGATCGTGGTCGCCGGTTCGCGTGACGCGATCATGATGGTGGAAGGCGAGGCCGACCTGATCAGTGAGCAGGAGATGCTCGAAGCCGTGTTCTTCGGCCATCAGGCCCTGCAGCCGCTGATCGATCTGCAGCTGCAATTGCAGCAGCTGGTCGGTGTGACCAAACGACCGTTCAGCCTGCCCCAGAGCGATGCGGCGCTGGAGGAGCGTGTCACCGCGCTGGCCGAGGCCGGTGTGCGGGCGGCGGTGGCCATTCGCACCAAGACGGAGCGTTATGCCGCGCTGAAGGATAACCGCGAGCAGGTGCTGCAGCAGCTGGCCGAGGAATTCCCCGAGCGGGGAGATGAGATCGGCGCTTTCATCGGCAAGATCGAGAAGCGGGTGGTGCGCCAGATGATTCTGCAGGACCGTGTGCGCATCGATGGTCGTGACATGACAACCGTTCGGCCGATCGACTGCGAAGTCGGTCTGCTGCCGCGTGCTCATGGCAGCGCCCTGTTTACCCGTGGCGAAACCCAGGCGCTGGTAACTGCCACTTTGGGAACCGCCACCGATGAGCAGCGCATGGACAACATTCAGGGCATGGAATTCAAAAAGTTCATGCTGCACTACAATTTTCCGCCGTTCTGTGTTGGTGAAACCAGCATGCGGCTGTTCCCTGGCCGGCGTGAAATCGGCCACGGCATGCTGGCTGAGCGCTCGGTATCCAAGGTGCTGCCGTCATTTGACGAATTTCCTTATACGATTCGCGTGGTGTCGGACATTCTGGAGTCCAATGGTTCCTCCTCTATGGCATCGGTTTGTGGCGCTTCGCTGGCACTGATGGATGCGGGTATTCCGATCAAGCAGCCGGTGGCCGGTATCGCCATGGGGCTGATCAAGGAGGGCGACGCCGTGGCGGTGCTGTCGGATATTCTGGGCGATGAGGACCATCTCGGTGACATGGATTTCAAGGTCACTGGTACCCGTGATGGTGTGGCCGCCCTGCAGATGGATATCAAGATTGGCGGTGTGACGCGCGACATCATGGAGCAGGCTCTGGCTCAGGCGCGTGCAGGTCGTATTCATATTCTCGGTTGCATGGAGCAGGCGCTGGCCCAGCCGCGCGGCTACCTGTCGCCCTACGCGCCGCGCATTACCACGGTCTATGTCAAGCCTGACCAGGTTCGTACCGTTATCGGTTCCGGTGGCAAGACCGTCCGGGCGATTATCGAGGCCACCGGCTGCGCGATTGATATTGAGGACGATGGCCGCATCAACATCGCCTCGTCCGACGAGGCGGCGGCGCTGGAGGCAGCCCGTATGATCCGCGAGCTGACCCAGGAAGCCGAGGTCGGCAAGTATTACGAAGGCACTGTTCGCAAGGTGATGGATTTCGGGGCTTTTGTCGAGATTTTTGCCGGTACCGACGGTCTGGTGCATGTCAGCGAGCTGGCCGAGGAACGGGTGCGCAACGTGACCGATGTGCTCAACGAAGGGGATCGCGTGCTGGTCAAGTGCATCGGCGTCGATCGCCAGGGCAAGATCAAACTGTCGCGCAAGGAGGCCTTGGGCAAATCCCTGGCCGATAACAATTAAACAAGGAACGGTTGTCGCGCAAAAGCGCCGCTGCGGCTGAAGCGGTGCTTTTGCGCCCACCTCTGGAGTCCCTGACATCTTCTGCTAAGATGTTCAGGGACTTTTTGTATCTGGCGTCGGTCGTCGGTCTGGTCCGCCGGCGGGTGACGCGCTGTCCATGCCGGGGAGGCCGCCATGGTGGAAAAGACCGTTCTGTCCAACGGTATCCGCATTGTCACCCAACAGATTCCCCAGGCGCACTCGGTCAGTATCGGCTTGCTGATTGCTCGGGGGTCGCGCCATGAAACGCCTGAGCAGATGGGCCTGTGTCATCTGACGGAGCATCTGCTGTTCAAGGGCAATGCCCGCCGCAGTGCGTTGCAACTGGCCAAACAGGTGGATGCCCTTGGTGGTCCGCTCAATGGCTATACCGGCCGTGAATACAGCTGCCTGCATCTGCGTTTTCTGCCGGAAAAGCTCGTTGCGGCCCTTGACCTGCTGCTTGATCTGCTGCTGGAGGGGCACTTCACGGTCGAGCAGTTCGCCAGCGAACAGTCCGTGGTGCTGCAGGAGCTGCGTCAGCTGCAGGCCGATACGACGGAGTATCTCCACGATTTGTGCGCCCAGAACTGCTGGCAGGGCCATGCTCTGGGGCAGCCGGTGATGGGCAATGCTGCTTCCGTCAGCCGTCTGGGTTTTCACCAGGTGCGCGATTTTCTGCCGCACTACCGCGCCGGCTGTCAGGTGGTCAGTCTGGCGGGACCGATCTGCCATGAACGCGTTGTCGCCCTGCTGCGCGACGGTCTGGCAGCCTTGCCGGCCGCCGCCACCTTGCCCCAGACGCAACCACCGGCCCTGCAGGCCAGCTGTCAGCTGGCGCCTGGTGCTAACAGTTCGACCAGCTTCTGTCTGGCCTTTCCGGCCCTGCCGCAACGTCATCCGCAACGTTTTGCCAACATGCTGCTCAATGCCGTGCTGGGCGCCGGTATGAGTTCGCGTCTGTTTCAGCGCCTGCGCGAACGTGAGGGTTGGGCCTACAATGTCTACAGTTACCTGAACTGTTACGCCGATGCCGGTGCCCTGGTGATTCACGGTGAGACGGCGCCACAGCACGGGGCAACGGCCCTGGCCGCGGTTGCCGAGGAGATCGATCAGCTGTGTCGCCAGGGCATTGCGCCGGACGAGTTGCAGGTGGCCAGTGATCAGCTGATCGGCCGCTTGCGTATGGCCCAGGACAGCTGTCACAGCCGCATGGAACGGCTGACCGCGAGTGAGTTTTACCACGGCCGTTTTATTGCGCCCTTCGAGGTGGCCGAATGCCTGCGTGCCGTGACCATTGACCAGTTGCAGGCGCTGGCCCGTTTTCTGTTCGACCCGGCCCAGGCCGTGCTCTGTCTGGGGGGAGAGGTTGACGCCGTCTGGCAAAGAGTGCAAGATATCCCCCTTTTGAGTCAGTGCCGCCAAGTCGGCTGACGTATACGGAAACGGGGTCCAGGGTCGTGCCAGTAGGGTTTGCGTCGGGCCGCGTGGTTTTCGTTGTCGCCCCGTCCTTCCCCTTGTTGCCGGAACGCCGCCATGTCTGAAATTCCCATCGCGTTGCAATTGCTGCATCCCCAGGCACATCCTCCCCGTTATATGACCGATCTGGCTGCCGGCATGGATCTGGCCGCCGTGCTCGACACGCCGTTGCAGTTGCTTCCTGGCGAGCGACAACTGGTACCGACGGGTATCGCCATTGCCCTGCCGCCGGGCTACGAAGCCCAGGTGCGGCCACGCAGTGGCTGGGCGTTGCGCGACGGGGTAACCCTGGTCAACAGTCCGGGTACCATCGATGCCGATTATCGCGGAGAAATCAAGGTTTTGCTCATCAATCACGGCGATGCGCCGGTAACCATCACTTCCGGCGATCGCATTGCCCAGCTGGTCGTGGCCCCGGTGGTCCGGGCCGACTGGCAACTCTGTACGCAGCTGCCGACATCGCAGCGTCAGGCCGGTGGCTTTGGCCATACGGGTCATTGTCAGACGGTTGGCCGCTGTGACTGACGCCCTGTTTTCCCGGAAGGATGTTTCCATGACCACCGAATCCGTCAGCCTGCAGGAGTTCCCCTGCGACTATCTGTTCAAGGCCTTTGGCCCCGCCACGGCCGAGGCCTCCTTTGCCGACCGGGTTCATGCGGCGGTCAACCGCGTGACCTGTGTCTCGCGCGATGCCCTGCGCCTGCGCCACAGTCGGCAGGGCAGCTATCTGTGTGTCTCAATCGTCGTTTATCTGCACAATGAACAACAGCGTCAGCGTATCTATCAGCAGCTACGTGCCGTTGAGGGGTTGAAATATCTGTTATGATCCTGCACATCAATCCGGACAATCCGCAGGCCCGCCTGATTGATCAGGCGGTGGACTGCCTGAGGAATGGCGGCGTTATCGCTTATCCGACCGATACCATCTACGGCATCGGCTGCGCGATCTTCAATCGCAAGAGCATTCAGCGGATTTACCAGATCAAACAGCGCGATCCGCGCAAGCCGTTTTCGTTTATCTGCAGCGATCTTGCCGAGGTGGCCCGTTACGCCCGTGTCAGCAATCAGGCCTTCAAGATCATGAAGCGTCATTTGCCCGGTGCCTACACCTTTGTGCTCGATGCCACGCGCGAGGTGCCCGAACTGCTGGTGACGCGTCAGCGCACCGTGGGTGTACGCATTCCGGCCAACAACATCGCCCTTGAAATCGTCCGCCGCCTCGGCGAGCCACTGGTGACCACCAGCGCCAACCTGACGGGAGAGGCCACCTACCAGGACCCCAGCCTGATTCATGACGACTGGGGCAAGCAACTGGATCTGGTGATCGATGGGGGCCTGCTGCATGGCGAGCCGTCGACGGTCATCAGTCTGCGGCAGGATCAGATCGAGATTCTGCGGCAGGGTTGCGGCGCGACCGACTGGATTCATCAGCTACTGTAACCGCTTGCCGGCAAACCGTTTTTCAGAGATCTGACAGCGGCCGGCTGCGCCGAGGAGAACAGCCCATGACACAGATTACCCTGGTGTTCTACGACCGCGATTTTTGCGGCGAATGGCGTTACCCGCTGCCGGACGAGGCCCGGCTGGCTGTCTTTTTTGCCGAGCTCAACCGCGAGCTGGCCGGTTGTGATGTCCGTTTCGATTACTGCCACGAACCCAATGTGACCCTGCGGGTGCGGGGCTATGGTGATCTGCTCAACAGCATCCGCATCCGCAGTCCCCAGCAGGGTTTTGCCAGCCTGTGTCTGAGCCAGGCCCTGGGTCCTAGCCCGGCCACCGATCTGCTTGACGATATCCGCCGGGCGCTGCGGCGGGTGGCTTTTTCTCCTGAAAGCATCGCGCCCGAAGGGGGTGAGCAGCTGTGCCACAATTGTGGCTGTGGCTGTTGATCCGTTGCGCTGATCGGCCTTGCGATTTCTTACTAATATGGTTATAAAAACAGTCAGTCGCTGCCGGGTTGCGCTGGCTGTCGGCGCGGTTCATCCTTTTGCTGAACAGGTGCGTGCATGAATTATCCAGTCTGGTATCTGCCGGGCGTCGGTGGTGGTCTGCTGATGGCCATTATTGCTATCACCCATGTGTTTGTGTCCCATTTTGCGGTCGGTGGCGGTCTTTATCTGGTGTTGACCGAGCGTAAGGCACGGCGGGAAAATGATGCCCAGCTGCTTGAATTCATCAAGAAACACGCCAAGTTTTTCATGTTGGCCTCAATGGTTTACGGCGGCGTCACCGGTGTTGGCATCTGGTTCACCATCGGCCTGATTCAGCCCGATGCCACGTCTGACCTGATTCACACTTTCGTCTTCGGCTGGGCGGCGGAATGGGTCTGGTTTCTGGTCGAGATCGTTGCCCTGCTGATCTATTACTACTGTTTCGACCGTATGGACGAGCAGCGCCATCTGCTGGTGGGTTGGATCTATTTTCTTGCCGCCTGGATGAGCCTGTTCCTGATCAACGGGATCATCGGCTTCATGCTGACGCCCGGTGACTGGTTGGAAAACCGCAATTTCTGGTCGGCGTTTTTCAACCCCAGTTTCTGGCCATCCCTGCTGTTCCGCTGCGCCATGGCCACTCTGCTGGCCGGTGTGTTTGCGTTCTTTTCCACCGCCCTGATCGGCGCGGCCGGTTTCCGTCAGAAAATGACCCGTTACACCTCGCGCTGGTGCCTGCTATCGCTGCTGGTGGCGGGCCTGGCCGGCTTCTGGTATCTGCAGGTGCTGCCGGGCTCGGCCCAGCAGGTGCTGGCCATTTCACCGACCATTCAGCGCTCGGTGATCATCGGCGCCTTTGCCGTGCTGAGTCTGGCGGCCCTGGTGACCCTGTTCACCCTTTGGCGGCCGGCCTGGCACAACCTGACCGTGGCGTTGCTGGTGGCCTTGAGCAGTCTGCTGGTGATGGGGGCCTTCGAGTGGATTCGCGAGGCCGACCGCCGGCCCTTTGTCATCTATCAATGGCGCTATTCCAATGGTATCGCCGTCAGCGATGCTGAACGCCTTGACAGCGGTTTTCTGGCCCAGTGCCGTTACAGTCGCGAACGCGAGGTGCGCGAGGATAATCTCATGGCTGCTGGTGCCGAGTTGTTCCGTTTCCAGTGCTATGCCTGTCATACCCTTGGCGGCATCAATAACGACCTGCGGACGCGTACCGCCTCAGCTTCCTTTCCCGGCATGGTGAATTATCTGACCACCATGCATGAAAAACGCCCCTTCATGCCGCCGTTTATCGGCAATGAACTGGAACGCCAGGCGCTGGCGGCGTTTCTGGTCGGCGAACTGCACGGCAAGCCGGTCCAGCGTACCTCACAGAGTGAGGCGCACCCCGGCGAGACCCTGTTCGCTGCCAACAGCTGTGATATGTGTCACGAGGCTGAGCTGGTGTTCAACTGGGCCCAGGGAAAAAGTCTGGCCGAGGTCGATCAGGGACTGGCTACTCTCAGTCAGATTGACAGTAGCATGAAGGATTTTTCCGGCACCGAGGCCGAGCGCCAGGCTTTGGCCGAATACCTGCTTGATCCGCACCGCACGGCGGTGGCCGCCGCCGCCCTCAGCGGCCTGCAGGTGCTGGAGGAACACTGTGTTCTGTGTCATGACGCCCAGCTGACCCTCGACTGGGCGGCCACGCGCGATGCCGAGGCGATTCGCCATGGCCTGTTGCATCTCAGCCAGATCAACAGCAGCATGGAGGATTTCGCTGGCAGCGAGGCGGAACTTGATGCCCTGGTGCTCTTTCTGGCCGGCCAGGCCCAAGGAGGTGTGCAATGAATCCCCTGGTTCCTTCGCCGGATCTGCTGCCGGTTTCGCGGGCCATGCTCGAAGCCTTGCTGCTGTTGACCTTTCCGCTGCATCTGCTGTTCATGAATGCGCTGCTGGCCAGCGTGTTGCTGGCGCTGTGGGGCCACTACCGCTCGGCGGAGCCGGCGGCCCAACGCCTGTCCTACCGCCTGGCCCAGTTGCTGCCGTTGTTGATAGCCTTCACCATCAACTTCGGGATTCCGCCGCTGCTGTTCATTCAGGTGCTCTACGGCAATTTCGTCTACGCCAGCTCCATCGTCATGGGGGTTGTCTGGCTCAGTGTCATTCCGCTGCTTTTGACCCTGTACTATGTTGCCTATGTCTACGATTTCAATTTCTGGCGCCTGGGTCGCAAGGCGGCCCTTCTTCTGGCCGCGGTCGGCCTGCTGGTGCTGGCGGTGGCCTTTGTCTTCAGCAACAACATGACCTTGATGCTCAAGCCCGAGCACTGGCGGGCCTATTTTTCCGCCGATGGCGGCTGGTTTCTCAATCTGGCCGAACCGACCCTGTGGCCGCGTTACCTGCATATGCTGATCGGTGCCAGTGGTGTTGGCGCCCTGCTGGTGGCCCTGCTGGTGGGGCTGTGGCGGCGGCAGGATCCCGCAGTGGCCGATCTGGCGCGCCGCTGGGCACTGCGGCTGTTTCTGGTGGTTCTCGGTCTGCAGATCGTTGCCGGCAGCTGGTTTCTGCTGGCGCTGCCGGCCGACGTCCTGTTGCTGTTTATGGGGCGTAACAGCCTGGCCAGCCTGATCTTTGTGCTGGCGCTGCTGCTGGTGGCCCTGCTGCTGTATCTCAGCCTGCGCCAACGTTTCGGCCTGGTAGCGACTGGCGCGGTGCTGCTGCTGTATCTGATGAGTTTTCTGCGGGCCTTTGTGCGGGAAGGCTATCTGGCGAAAACCTTTGTCGAGTTGGTGGAGCAGAGTCCGCAGGATCTGACGCCGCTGCTTCTGTTCGTGGTGACCCTGGTGATCGGGGTTGCGCTGGTTGCCTGGATGGTGCGGGCAGCCCTAGCCTGTCGGGAGTGATCTGATGGAAACCGAAATGACTGCCATCGCGGTGACGCCGCGTCTGCATTGGGTGGGGGCTTATGATCCCCAGCTGCGTATCTTCGATGAACTCTACCCCACCCGCAGCGGCACGACCTACAATGCCTATCTGCTGCAGCTGGGGGGTAAAAACATTCTGTTCGACACGGTTGAAGAGCATTTCTTCGACCAGTTTTATGCCCGGCTGACCAGTGTTTGCGCCATTGCCGATATCGATCTGCTGGTGACGCAGCATACCGAACACGATCATGCCGGCTCCATCGGCCGACTGCTGCAGCTCAATCCCCGCCTGAAGGTCTACGGTTCGCAGGCGGCCCTGCGCTTTCTGGGGCAGCAGCTCAACCGCGAGTTTGCCGGCGAGGCTGTCAAGGAGGGGCAGGTGCTGGAACTGGGTGAGGGCGCCCAGCTGCAGTTTGTTCTGGCGCCCTTTCTGCATTGGCCTGACACCATTTTCAGCTATCTGCCGACGGAACAGGTGCTGATTTCCGGCGATGCCTTCGGTGCCCATTTCTGCCCGGCGGCCGGCCGCCTGTTCGATGACGAGGTCAGTAATTTCCAGGCCGATTTTCAAATGTATTTCGATACCATTGTGCGGCCGTTTAAAAGTCAGGTGCAGGATGCCCTGAAAAAGGCTCTGCCCCTTGATATCCGCACCATCTGCCCGTCGCACGGACCGGTACGCCGGCGGCGGGTGACGGAAGCCCTGACCGATTATGATCGTTGGTCAACACTGGCCTGCGCCGAGGGTCGGCGGATTCTGTTGCTGGAACACTCGCCGCACGGCACCACCCGTGCCATGGGCGACCGCGTGACCCAGCGCCTTGAGGCGCAGGGCTGCACGGTGGTGCGTTTTAAGGCGGTGGAACTGGACGAAGCCCGCTTTCAGGACGAACTTGAATGTGCCGATGCCCTGGTGATCGGTGCCGCCACCATCAATCGCGATGCCGGCCCGCCGGTATGGAGGGCGCTGGTGCATCTGTCGACGGTGACGCCGAAAAATCGTCTGGCACTGGTTTATGGGGCCTATGGCTGGAGCGGCGAAGCGGTCAAGCTGATCGAGGAGCGCCTGTTGGGCCAGCGCTACAAGCTGGCTGCGCCGGGCGTGCGCTGGCAGTTCAGCCCCACCGAAAGCGATATCGCTGCCTGCCTGGCGCAGGTCGATGCCCTGCTGGCGGCGCTCTGACCGGGCTGCGAGCGATTGCCGTCTGCACACAAAAAAGCCGCGCCGGTGAACCGGCGCGGCTTTTTTACTAATCGGTTGCGTACCGTTGTTACAGGGGCAGCACGCTGTAGAGCCAGGCCGACAGATCGCCGAACAGGTTGAAAAACAGCAGGACGCCGACAGCCATCATCAGGGCGCCGGTGGTGATTTCCAGCAGGCGGATATGCTTGCGGAACCGGTTGAAGAAATTCAGGAAACTGTGGAACAGTAAACCCGCGAGCAAAAAAGGAATGCCCAGGCCGGCCGAGTAGACCGCCAGCAGGGCAATGGCCTGACGGGTATCGTTGCTGGTGCCGGCCGCCATGGCCAGGATGGCGCCGAGAATCGGCCCGATGCAGGGTGTCCAGCCGGCGGCGAAGGCCAGCCCGACCAGAAAACTGCCGAAATAGCCACTGGGCTTGTTCCGTACCGTCACCCGTTTGTCCCCCAGCAGGACACCGAAGTGGAACAGGCCGGTCATGTGGATGCCGAACAGAAACACCAGCAGGCCACCGCCGCGTTGAATCCACAGCAGGCCTTCCTCCACCAGGTGCTGCATGGATGCCGACACCAGTCCGGCCAAGGCGCCGAGCAGCACAAAGACTGTCGAAAAGCCGGCGATAAAGGCGAGGCAATGGCTGGCCACCCGCCAGCGCATCTGTGCTGTGGGATGATCCTGCTTGAGTTCACCAAACGAGATGCCGGTGATATAGGTGATGAAGGAAGGAATCAGGGGTAGAACGCAGGGGGAAAAAAACGACAGTAAGCCGGCACTGAATGCGATCCAGAAGGTGACATCGCCCGAGTCGGTCAGCATGGGACTCCTTTTTATAGAGGGTTGAAGGCCGGGGCCGAAAAGCCGCTTGATGAAGGGGCTTCTCGGCGCACAGACCCTAGCACAACAGCGCTGCTCTGACCAGTCTCCAGGCGCCCTGCTGAAGAATCCTCTGCCGTTGGGCGTTTCGGCACTGCTTGTGCAGGAACAGACGATGGCGCTGCTCCTGTCGGGGTGGTTGCCGGATGCTTGCCAGCCCAGGAGGCCTGTTTATGCGTTATGCCCTGATCGTGGACGATGAAGTGCTGATTCGGCGCAAGGTGTCTGAAATTCTTCAACTGTATGGTTTCGAGCATTTTCTCGAAGCGGAAAATGGCCAGCAGGCTGTCGAACTGGCCGTGCAGCACCAGCCCCTGCTGGTGGTGATGGATGTGACCATGCCGGTCATGGACGGTCTGACCGCTGCCAAAAAAATCAGCAGCAGCGCACCGGCGCCGCTGGTGCTGCTGACCGGTAATGCTGATCGTCAGACCATCGAAACCGCCTGCCGCAGCGGTGTTCTGAGTTATGTGGTCAAGCCGTTCAGTGCCGAACAGCTGTGCGCTGCCGTCGATCTGGCTGTGCATCAGTTCATGGCCCTGTCCGATCTGCGCGAGCGGGTACGCAAGCTCGAAGATACCCTCGAAACCCGCAAACAGGTGGAAAAGGCCAAGGGGCTGTTGATGCTGCAGGGCCTCAGTGAGGCCGAGGCCTACCGCAAGCTGCAGAAGCTGGCCATGAGCAAGCGCAAGACCCTGCGGGAGATTGCCGAGGCGGTCCTGCTGATGGCGGACTAGACCCGTGTGGCTGCACAGCCTTAATCGCTGCGATCAGCCGCCCTGGGAAATCGCCTCGCTGGCGTTCAATGAGGCGGCTCCTGCTGTGCGGCTGCAGGGGGTGCGCCAGGCCAATCCGCTGCTGTTTGACCGTTTGGCGCAGCTGGCCGACCCCGGCGCGCGGGTGCGCCAGCTGCACGATTACATGGATGTGCGTTTTCAGTTGCACCAGTGGCAGGCGCAGGGCAGCCGGGCCAGTCAGAAGAGCCTGAAGAACAGCTATCTGCGGTTTCTGCGTGGCTGGATGTTTGACGCCAACAGCCAGGAGGGGGCGGTTCTCAAGGGTTGGGTCGAAAGCCGTTTCGGTCTGCCGCCAACCTTTCATCGCCAGCGGATCACAGACTTCAACGGCCCGGCCTATCAGGCCTATCTGTGCGATCGGGTGCGGGGTGCGGCCCGAACCAGTGCCATCTTCGATCAGCTTGATCTGTTGTATGAGTTTGTGCAGCAGGAGCTGCCGTGCCGCGATCCGAGCCGTCACCGCCTGCTCTATCGTGGGGTCAACGATCTGACCGAACACCCGCTGGTGGAACAGGCCGGGCCGCACCGGCTGGTGCTGCAGCTGAACAATCTCAATTCCTTCACCAGCAGTTACGAACGGGCCTGGGAATTCGGCAGCCGCGTGCTGGTTGCACAGGTGCCCTGTTGCAAGATCTTTTTTCAGGCCGAGCTGTTTCCCTCGGCGTTGCTGCGGGGCGAGGATGAGGTGCTGGTGATCGGTGGCTTGTACGCGGTCGAGCTGTCGCGCGGTGCCTGAGAGCCGCTGTCTGCCTGTTTTTTATGCTTCTTTATCAGGAGCTGATGGCGTCGCAAAAACTCGTCAACTGCTGTGTTGCTGCAAATGTTTCGCTGCTTCGACGTACGCAGGTACGCCTCATTGCGCAACATTTGCGCGCCTTGCATTTGACGCTTTTTGCCTAGCCATCGACTTTGATCTTTTCTGCGAAAACATCAGGAGATGAACCGTCGGTGAATTCACGCCAGGAACAACTGCTGCACGCCTACCATGCCATCAGCGAGGAACTGGCGTCGCTGACCGGCCTGAAGGAGCTGCTCGACCGCATCCTGCGGATCAGCCGCGAGGTGTTTCATTTTGACAATGCGGTCATCCGCCTGTTACGGGCCGATGGCCAGGTGCTGGAGGTGGCGGCCAGTTACGGTTACAGCGATTGCGCGGTGCTCGGTCCGCTGCGGTTGGAGCAGGGCATCATGGGGCAGGTGGCGCGTAGCGGCCGGCCCATGCTGGTGACCGATGTGCGCCATTGCGCTGCCTATTATCCGGGCATTCCCGGCGCCTGCTGTGCCCTGACGGTGCCGATGCTGGCGCACGATCGTCTGGTCGGCGTGTTCAATGTCGAAAGCACCCGTCCGGCCGCCTTTGCGCCGGAGGACATCGAGCCGCTGATGACGGTGGCGACCCAGGCCGCCGTGGCCATTGAAAATATCCGCCTGCTCGAACGCGAACGCCAGCTGGCGCGGCGCTACCAGAAGCTCTGTGAATTCAATGATCGGATCATTCAGAGTGTCAATCTGGGGATTTACACCCTCGACACCGACCTGCGGGTAACCTCGTGGAACCGGCGGATGGAGGCCCTGAGTGGCTGCAGCGCCGTCGAGGTCTTGCATCAGCCGCTGCTGGAGCTGTTTCCGGTGCTGATTCAGGAAGGTTTTGATCGCCGGTTGCAGCAGGTGCTGCAGACCCGCCAGGCGGAGAAGCTGCAGCTGGTGCATTACAATCTGCGCGGCGAACGGCGGGTACAGAAGCGCAAGCTGGCGCCCCTGCTCGATGGCGACCAGTTGCTGGGTCTGGTGGTGATCGTCGAGGACATCACCGAATTCAAGGGTCTGCTCGATCAGATGATCCAGTCGGAAAAACTGGCCGAGGTCGGCCGGCTGGCAGCCGGTATTGCTCACGAAATCAACAACCCCCTCACCGTGCTGGGCTACTGTGCCGAGGTGCTGGAGCGCGACGATCCCCTGCCGGCCCAGCGCGAATACCTCGCCCGCATCCGCAGCGAGGTGGAACGCTTGCAGCATCTGACCGGCGGTCTGCTCGGCTTCGCCCGCGCCGGTCAGGGACAGCGCCAGCGGCTGGCTCTGGCGCCGTTGTGCGATCAGGTGCTCAGTCTACTGGATTACCGACTGCAGCGTGGCCGCATTGCCCTGCAGCGCCACTATGGCGTCATCGCGCCGGTCTGGGGCGATGTCAATCCGCTCAAGCAGTTGCTGATGAATCTGGTGGTCAATGCCGTTCAGGCCATGCCAGCTGGCGGCCGGCTCGGGGTTCATCTGCGCAGCCGGCGGGGCGGGGTCGAGCTGGTGGTGTGCGACAGCGGCGCTGGTATCGCGCACGCGCAGCTTGAACGGATCTTTGATCCCTTCTTCACCACCAAAAAGGAAGGCGAGGGTACCGGCCTGGGGCTGTACCTGTGCCGACAGATTGCCCGCGACCATGGTGGCCGGCTGTGGCTGCGGTCGCGGCCCGGCCGCGGCAGCCAGTTTCATCTGTGGTTGCCGGCGGCAGCAGAGGACATGCCCCCCTGTGCGTGAAGCTTGGCCAGCCTGCTGAGCGGGTTGACTAAAAGATAGGCAAAAACGGGGCCCGCCCTGCCGGTCAGCTTGGGGCCGGGCGGTCACGGCCGGGCGCAGCGGTGATTTCCCGGTTTGGCACGGTCACTGCTTAAGAAGAACGGCAAGAGCACGACAGCACCACAACAGGAACAGACCTGCGGGCAACAACGGCGTTGCGGATGGGCAGGCCGGAGCAAAGGCGCTTCGAATCGTTTCTTTCTCAAGGAAGCGGCTCGAAGCGCCTTTTTTTGTCACCACAGGAAAGGAGAACCAGGGCATGAAAAAGATTGAATGTATCATCAAGCCGTTTAAGCTGGATGACGTCAAGGCGGTGATCAGCGAGTTCGGCATCGCCGGCATGACCGTCAGCGAGGTGCGAGGTTTTGGCCGCCAGAAGGGCCACAGTGAACTCTATCGCGGCGCCGAATACCAGATCGACTTTATTCCCAAGGTCAGGATCGATCTGGTGGTCGCTGATGACCAGGTGGCGGCGCTGGTGGAAGCCATCAAGCAGGCGGCCTGCACCGGGCGCATCGGCGACGGCAAGATCTTTGTATCGACCATTGACCAGGCGGTGCGCATCCGTACCGGCGAAACCGGCAGCGACGCACTCTAATCCGTTTCCATCCCCGACGTTCAGGAGGTATCTGTATGAAAACCGTTCGTATCCTTCAGGCCGCCGCACTGCTGGCGCTGCTGCCGTCTCTGGCCCTGGCCGACGAGGCTGTTTCGGAACTGACCTACATTCTCAACACCTTTTCCTTTTTGATCAGCGGCGTGCTGGTCATGTGGATGGCCGCTGGCTTCGCCATGCTGGAAGCCGGTCTGGTGCGGTCAAAAAACGTTGCCACCATCTGTCTGAAGAACATCGCCCTGTTCGGCGTCGCCGGCATCCTGTTCTATCTGGTCGGTTACAATCTGATGTATGCCGGCGTTGATGGTGGCTTCATGGGCAGCTTCGGTCTGTGGAGCGCCGATGACAGCGCCGCGCTGGCCGGTGATTTTTCCGCCGGATACTCGGCCGGTTCCGACTGGTTCTTCCAGATGGTGTTCTGCGGTGCCGCCTGCTCGGTGGTTTCCGGCTGTGTCGCCGAACGCATTAAGCTCTGGTCGTTTCTACTGTTCTGTGTGGTGCTCACCGGCATTATCTATCCGATTCAGGGTTCCTGGGTGTGGGGCGGTGGCTGGCTGGCCGAGATGGGTTTCTCCGACTACGCCGGTTCGACGCTGGTACATTCCTGCGGTGGCTGGGCGGCCCTGACCGGTGCCATCATCCTCGGTGCGCGTAAAGGCAAATACAGCCGCGATGGCCGGGTCAACCCGATTCCCGGCTCCAATATCCCCCTGGCCACCCTCGGCAGCTTCATTCTGTGGATGGGCTGGTTCGGCTTCAACGGTGGCAGCGCCCTGGCGCTGGGTGTGGCCAGCTCGGCCATCGAGCAGGGCAATGTCTACATCAACACCAACCTGGCCGCCTGCGGCGGCATGATCGCCGCCATGATCATGGTGCAGCTGATCTACAAGAAAACCGATGTCACCATGGCTCTTAACGGCGCTCTGGCCGGCCTGGTCAGCATCACTGCCGGCCCGGCGGCGCCCAGCCCCGGGGCGGCCATTCTGGTGGGTGCCGTCGGCGGTGTCCTGGTGGTCCTGGCCATCCCGTTCTTTGACAAACTCCGCATTGACGACGTCGTTGGTGCCCTGTCGGTGCATCTGGTGTGCGGTATCTGGGGCACCCTGGCCGTTGCTTTCACCAATGCCGAAACCAGCTTCATCACCCAGTTGGTCGGCGTCCTCGCCATCGGCGCCTTTGTGGTGGTCACCAGTGCCATCGTCTGGCTGGTGCTGAAATACACCATCGGCATCCGCTGCCACGAGGAAGACGAATTTCGTGGACTTGACCTGGCAGAAATCGGTATGGAAGCCTATCCAGACTTTCAGCCGGTCCATACCACCAACCGCTGATCGTTCTTTCGCAATCGCTCGCCAGAAACACCAGACAAGAAAAAGGTCATACTGCCACGGCTGGTCCCGCCGAAAGCGGGGCCAGCTCCCCAAACCCGGGTCGTAAGACCCGCGAACCATGAAGAAAAGGAGAACGCCCATGCGCAAGATGTCAACCCTGCTGGCTGCGGCCACCCTGCTGTGCGGCCTGGCCAGTCCGGCCCTGGCCCTCGAAGTTGCCGGTGGCGCCTATGCCGGTATCTACAACATGTATCTGTGGCGCGGTTTCGACCTGAGCGGCAGCAAGCCGGTGGCCCAGGGCGGTGCCGATGTTTCGGCCGGCAACTTTACCTTCAGCTGGTGGACCAATCTGCAGCTGGCCAGCGATGCCGGCGAAGGCTTCAAGTCCGGCGAGGCCACCGAAACCGATATCATCGTGGATTACAGCACCGACCTGGGTGAGCTGGTGTCCCTCAGCGTTGGCAACTGCTTCTATAACCTCGATGGAATGGACGACACCCACGAGGCCTATCTCGGTCTGACCCTCAATACCCTGCTGAGCCCGGCACTGACGGTTTATTACGACTGGGATGAAGCCGAAGGGGATGGCCTTTACTACACCCTGGCGGTGGGCCATGAGATCAGCCTGGCCGAACCGCTGACGCTGAGCCTGGGCGCGCTGGTGGGTTATAACCAGGAGAGTGATTATTCCGTAGGCGATTACAGCGATTTCCATAACTACGAACTCAGTGCCGGGCTGGATTATGCCCTGACCGAAAATCTGAGCCTTGGTCTGAGCTGTCTGTTTTCTGAAGGTCTGAGTGACGATGCCCGCGACGCCATTGATTCGGAATTCCTCAGCGGCGTCTCCATCGCCCTGAGTTTCTGATGCACACCCGTGTTAACACCGGTTCCTGACGGAACCGGCACCTGCGGCAATGGGGCCGTCAATCGCAAGCGGATTGGCGGCCCCGCTTTTTTAACGGGAATTTGCCGGCCCCCGGCCAGGGAAGGAGCCAGCAGCCGATGCCTGCAGACGACAGTCCGGCCCGTGCCGAAGCGGCCTTTCTCGGCCTGGCCATCGGTGACGCCCTTGGCGCCACCAGCGAATTCATGACACCGGCGGAAATCCGCAGTCGCTACGGCGTGCTGCGCCAGATTCGCGGCGGCGGCTGGCTGGGGCTGCGGCCCGGCCAGGTAACGGACGATACCGAGATGTCGCTTGCCCTGGCGCGGGCGGTGCTGGCCTGCGGCGGCTGGAGTCTGCCGGCCATTGCCGATGCCTTGGTGGCCTGGATGCGTTCCAAACCGATCGATATCGGGGCCACGGTGCGCAAGGGGCTGCGCAGTTACATGCTTGGCGGTGGCCTGACCGTGCCGCCCAATGACTGGGATGCCGGCAATGGCGCGGTCATGCGCATGGCGCCGGTGGCGCTGCTGACGTTCGGTGATGCGGCGCTGCTGCGGCGCTGCAGCCTGGAACAGGCCCACCTGACCCACAACCATCCGCTGTCCGATGCCGCCTGTGTCTGTGTCGGCCGCATGCTGCAGGCCGCCTTGGCTGGCGCTGATCGTTTCTGTCTGCATGGCCTGACGCGTGAGCTGGTTGCCCTGCATCCAACCTTTCGCTTCGACCCCTACAGTGGCCGTGCCAGTGGCTATGTGGTGGAAACACTGCAGACGGTGTTCCATTTTTTGTTCACCACCGACAACTTCGAGGATTGCCTGGTCGGGGTGGTCAACCAGGGGGGCGACGCCGACACCAGCGGTGCCATCGCCGGCATGCTTGCCGGCGCCTTCTATGGCCTGGACGCCATCCCGCGCCGCTGGCAGCGCCAGCTTGATGACCGCATTGGCGTCCAGGTGCGCCAGGCCGGCCGCGCGCTGCTGGCTCTGGCGCCGGCGCCGCTGTTGTCCCACGACCAGGGTCCATAACCCGGAACAAGGAGAAAACCATGACCGAGAGCGCTTTTATCCCGATCGAGCAGGCCGCCCGCCAGCTGGGGACCACGCCCGTGGCTCTTTTACTGCATCTGAAACATGGTCTGCTGCGTGGCCGCCAGCAGCCCGACGGCCAGTGGCGGATCGATCCGGCCAGTCTGGCCGCGTTTCGCGCCCGCAACGGCAATCAACCGGCCCGCCTGTGCCGTGCCACCGGCCACCATTGCGGCGGCTGTGGCGCGGCGGGAGAGACGCCATGAGGGTGCGGATCAATCCCTCCGACCTGCAGTACCGCTATCCGCGCAAAAAGCAGACACGCGATCTGCCCAAATTCAGTGGTTTGCCCGATCCCGCGCCCTTTGACCGCTTCGATCTGTACGAGGTGATCCCCCTGTTCGAGCAGGTGATGAGTCAACTGGGCAGCCGGGATGGCCGGGTATTGCAGCATCTGGAGGAGTTGGTCAACAGCCTGCCGACATTCATCCACAGCCGCGAGGAGGTGTTTTGTTTTCTGGTTGAAAGTGTCGCGCCGCTGCTGGCTTCGGCAGGAACTGGCAAGGCGGCAGCGCTGGGATATTGTCAAACGCAGCGGCGGCAGGTATGGTCTAGCGATTGAATGAGCTTTCCAAGCGATCTGTCATCAGCAGAGCCCCATGCCCGGCATCCCATTGGCGCGCCATGAGGCGCTGACGGACGTCAACGCCGTGAGACGCTTGCCGCAACGCCGCCGTGGGCGTGTTTTTGCGCCGCCAGCCTTTATGAAACGCTGTCAGGAGTCATGCGATGTCCCCACAAGCGCAGATCCTTCTCGGTCAGGCCGACCAGCCTGTCCAGCTGCTCGGCCGTTACGCCAACCGCCACGGCCTGATTGCCGGCGCCACCGGCACGGGCAAGACCGTCTCCCTGCTGGTACTGGCCGAGGGGTTCTCGCGGTTGGGTGTGCCGGTGTTCATGGCCGATGTCAAGGGCGATGTCGCCGGTCTGGCTCTGGCCGGCGAAGACAGCGAGCGCCTGCGTCAGCGGGCCGTCCGGACCGGTCTGGGCCACTACCAGCTCGAGGGCAATCCGGTACTGCTGTGGGATCTGGCCGGGCAGGCTGGCCATCCGTTGCGCACCACCCTGAGCGAGCTGGGCCCGCTGCTGCTCGGTCGTGTTCTTGAGCTCAGCGACAGCCAGCAGGGCGTGCTGGATATCGCCTTCAGGCTGGCCGACGACGAGGGTCTGCTGCTGCTCGACCTGGCCGACCTGCGCGCCCTGTTGCACCAGCTGGCCGAGCGCCGTAAGGAAATCTCCGTGCAATATGGACTGGTCAGCCCTCAGTCCATAGGCGCCATTCAGCGGGCCCTGCTGCGGCTGGAAGGCGAGGGCGGCGCGGCCTTTTTTGCCGAACCGGCGCTGGAACTGACCGATCTGCTGCGCACCGATCTGACCGGCCGTGGCTGCATCAGCATTCTGGCGGCAGACAAGCTGATTCTGCAGCCGCGCCTGTATGGCAGCTTTTTGCTGTGGCTGTTGTCGGAGCTGTTTGAAAACCTGCCGGAAGTGGGCGATCAGGAACTGCCCCGGCTGGTGTTCTTTTTTGATGAGGCCCATCTGCTGTTTGCTGACGCCAAGCCCCTGCTCAGGCAGCGCATCGAGCAGGTGGTACGGCTGATTCGCTCCAAGGGGGTTGGCATCTATTTCTGCTCCCAGTATCCTGACGATCTGCCGGCCGAAATTCTCGGCCAACTCGGCAACCGTATTCAGCATGCCCTGCGCGCCTACACCCCGCGTGACCAGAAGGCCGTGCGCACGGCGGCGCAGACCTTTGTCGCCAATCCGGGCGTCGATGTCGCCGGTCTGATCGGCCAGCTGGCCGTGGGCGAGGCGCTGGTTTCCTGCCTGCAGGATGGCGGCGTGCCCCAGCCGGTGCAGCGCACCCTGATCTGCCCGCCACGCTGCCGGCTGGGCGCCCTGACCGCCGCCGAACGCACTGCTGTCCAGGGTCGCAGCCCGTTGGCCGGCAAGTACGACCAGACCATCAACCGCGAATCGGCCTACGAGATTCTCAGTCGCAATCTGGAAGCCCGATCGGCTGTCGGGCCGCCGCCGGCACCCCTGCGGCCGGCGCCGCATCCGGCCGGCGCGCAGGATCGCGGTCTGCTGGGCGAGCTGCTATGGGGCAACGGCCGGCGCCAGGGGGTGGCCGAAACCCTGGCCAAGCAGACGGCTCGCACCATTGGCAGCCAGCTGGGCCGCCAGATCGTGCGTGGCCTGCTGGGAGGCATTTTTGGCGGTGGCCGCCGTTAGCAGGCGGTAGCTGGTAGAGCCCATGGATGGGCGAGCAAAATCACTCATTGCTCTGTAATGGATTGATTTTGTGAGCAAGACGAAAAAGCGTATTTTCGCCGTTTGTTTCATTCAACAAGCAAAGGAGTTTTTGTGGGAACGTTCATTCCGTGGACCGATCAGATCTGTATCGGCATTCAGGAAATCGACGAGCAGCACAAGCAGCTGGTGGAACTGATCAACCGTCTGTACGACGCCATGACCCAGGGTGCCGACCGGCAGCAGGCCGCCAACGAGATTTTGCAGGAGCTGATGCAGTACACCATCGTCCACTTCGCCGTGGAGGAAAGCCTGTTCCGCATCTTCGACTATCCTGACTACGAGACGCACCGTGAGCGTCACCAGCAGCTGCGCGATCAGGTGATCGACATCAACAAGCGGGTGCAGGCCGGCGAGCGGCTGATCACGCCGGAGCTGTTGTTCTTCCTGCGCAAGTGGATCACCAGCCACATCATGGTGGAAGACAAGGCCTACGGCCCGTTTCTGCTGGCAAAAGGCATCGAAAAGAACTGGCGCCGCACCTCCTGGCTGGGGCGTATCTGGCCCGGAGCCAGCCGATGAACGGCCGCTGTTCCCTTCCCCCGGCGGTTGCGGTTCTGCTGACGGCTGTGCTGCTGTGCCACGGTTGCGCCAAGGCGCCGGTCGTGCCGGCCGCTGCACCGCGGCTGCAACTGGCCGATCACCTGAGCGTTTACCGCTGCGACAGCGGCGCGCGAATCGTCATCTGCCCCACCAACGACGCTCTGCTGCTGAGCTGGCAGGACCAGAGCTACAGTCTGCGCCAGGCTATCAGCGCCAGTGGCGCGCGCTATCAGGGCGAAGGGCTGGAATGGTGGAGCAAGGGCAACGAGGCCTGGCTGTCGCGCCTGACCGCCCAGGGGCCGGATGAGCCGCTGGAGCATTGCCGGCTGGACGGCGGCCTCTGATTGAACAGCCGCCTTGTGGATTGCTGGCGTTGTCCCGTGGAACCGTCAGGCGCTTCCTGCGGCCGAGAGAAAGGATGTGCTCACAGATGGAGATCGTTCGCGTTGATGCAGGCAATCTCGCGGTTTATCTGAACCTGTGCCAGAGCTACGAAGGGGAATTTTCGGCCATTACGGGCAAGAAGCCGGATGCAAAGGGCCTGTTTGCGCTGGATACCCCTATTGGTGGCGATGTGCTGGGTTATTTGCTGTATCAGGCGGCCTTGCCGGTCGGTTTAGCCGCCGTCAGGATCAAGGCGGCATTGGCCACCTTCGAGGTTTGTGAATTTTACGTGGTTCCCAGCTGCCGCAGGCAGGATCTGGGCAAGCACTTTGCCCAGGCCCTTTTCCGCCGCCATGCGGGCGCCTGGGAAGTCAAGCAGATCTCCGGCGCTGAACATGCCACGGCCTTCTGGCGCCGGGTGATCGATGATTTCACCGGTGGCGTCTATCAGGAAGACCGTTATCAGGATGCCTATTGGGGTCAGGTCGTGCGCCAGCAGTTTGTTTCCAGGGAAGAGGGGAGGCCGGCGGTCTGATTTTCAGCTGCGATCTCCAGGGTTTGAAAAACACAACGCCCGCGGTCTGACACCGCGGGCGTTGTGCTGTCTGCAGAGGTTGCCAGCGGCGATTGCCCCTGTGCTGGGCAGATGGGCACGGAGTGCTATACTTGCCGGCGCAGGATGAGCCTGCGGAAAGGAGGCTGTAGTATGAATCGGGATGTCGGTAAGTTCGGTATCAATGACAAGCGGGGGCGGGTTCAGACCAGCAATGATCCCTACGCCAATCAGCAGACGTATGCCGACGGCGCGTTTTGCAGTGGCTGTCATGCCCAGTACCGCAACAAGCGCTGGTATCTGGACGAGGAGGCCTTTGCCCAGGCACAGCAGCAGGACAATGCCCC
>Ga0265295_1000897_pt1 | contig 56389 bp, 52 predicted proteins | sample Munlansysbiofilm_FD_192503 | JGI IMG/M metagenome (GOLD analysis project Ga0265295, IMG submission 192503) | Leachate microbial communities from a municipal landfill in Southern Ontario, Canada - Methane capture system biofilm | ecosystem: Engineered > Solid waste > Landfill > Unclassified ... | reverse complement strand
CCTGTTCCCATCCCGAACACAGAAGTTAAGCTCTGTAGCGCCGATGATACTGCACGGGTAACTGTGTGGGAAAGTAGGTCGCCGCCGAATTTTTCTCTGAAAGGACCCACATAAGTGGGTCCTTTTTTTTTCATAATTTTAAAGTTTTCGAATTCTTTTATACTCTTATCAGTAGCTATACTGGTGCCTTTTCTAGTCCTTATCCATCTCTATTGCGTAGCTCTTGATCTTGCGATGCAAGTTAGAGCGTTCCAGACCTATCTCTTCTGCTGTCTTAGACACGTTCCAGTCGTTTTCATGCAGCTTAGCGCGAATAAATTCACGTTCAAAGCATTCTCGGGCTTCTTTGAAGTCAGAATAGTCCAAAGAGATATTTTGTCCTGTCGGCTCTGACTCTTTGCTGTCGATGGCTGCGCGGATCTCTGCAGGCAATGCGCTTACGTCAATCAAGTTGTCTTGGGTCATGATTGCTAGCCGTTCAATTATGTTTTTTAACTCCCTTACATTCCCCGGCCACGCGTATGCACTGAGAGCTTTTAGAACTTCATCAGTAAGTGTTTTCTCCTCAGCGCATTCCTTGTGACAGTATGAACTGAGAAAGTGTTTAGCGAGCATAGGGATGTCCTGATGGCGCTCACGCAAAGGAGGGACGTGGAACGGAAGCACGTTAAGGCGGTAGTAAAGATCCTCACGGAAGTTGCCTTCCTTCATCTCTTGCTCCAAGTTTTTATTGGTAGCAGCTACTACACGTACATCTACCTCAATGGTCTTTTCCCCGCCAACACGTTCAAACTTGCGTTCTTGCAAAATACGTAACACTTTAGCTTGAGTTTTCAGGCTCATATCTCCTATCTCATCTAGGAACAGTGTGCCTTCATGTGCCTGGTCAAATTTACCCTTGCGTTTCGAGGTTGCGCCAGTAAAAGCACCTTTTTCATGCCCGAATAATTCAGATTCGATGAGGTCTTCCGGGATAGCGGCACAGTTAACTTCGATAAACGGCTTATTGACTCTACGCGACTGGCGATGTATGGCGCGTGCAACCAGTTCTTTACCTGTACCATTTTCTCCAGTTATCAAAACCCATCCCGAAGTGGGTGCGGCAATCCTGATCTGTTGTTTTAATTCTTCTATAGGGGGGCTGTTACCTACAATCTCATAGTCTTTTGCATATCTTGCGCGCAGTTTTTTATTTTCTTCAACCAGCTGGTTAACCTTGAATGCATTCTGGATGCACACCAGCAACTTATCTACAGAAATGGGTTTTTCTATAAAGTCGTGTGCTCCAAGTTTGGTTGCGGTTACTGCCGTTTCTATCGTAGCGTGCCCACTCATCATGATGACCTGTATGCTGTCGCCAGGAGAGCGGATTTTTTTTAGTACACTTATTCCATCCATGCCGGGCATCCAGATGTCGAGCAAAACAAGGTCTGGTGCTTCTTCTTCTATTAATTTTAGAGCTGTTTCGCCATCGCTTGCACTGCTAGTTTGATAACCTTCATCCTGAAGGATTCCGGCAAGGCTTGTTTGTATACTCTTTTCGTCATCTACAATCAAAATATGCTGCATAGAAATAGCCTCTTTGTTGTCTTTACTTAAGATAGGGGCAATTCGATAATTATTTTAGTTCCACGAGGGAGATGGTTTTTGATCCTGATGTAGCCGCCATGGTCTGAAATTATGGTTGCTACTATAGCAAGGCCTAAGCCGGTCCCAGCTTGCTTGGTGGAAAAATATGGTTCAAACAGGCGTGGCTTGTCATGTTCCTGGATCCCGCATCCTGTATCACAGACTGACAGCGTAGCCATATTAAGGGCAGGATTCAACTCAGTTTTCAGGTCTATGTTCCTTGGAGGATCTGCTTCGATTACTGCGTGCACTGCATTGTCTAACAGGTTAATAATCACGCGTTTGAGTTGCTCTTTGTCAACATTGATCTTGGGCAGGCTAGGGTCAGCAGAAAAGCTGAAGTCTATCTCTTTGTGTCCTTGCTGAAACAACACCATAGTATCACTGATGATACTATTGATGTTTTCAGGTGCTGGATTGCTAGCAGGCATACGGGCAAAATTGGAAAACTCATTAACTAAATTCTTAAGATCGTCAACTTGGTTTATTATGGTTTGGGTGCACTCATCAAAGACATTATCTTCAGCACTAAAACGCTCTAGATAGCGTCTGCGTAATCGTTGTGCAGATAATTGAATAGGGGTCAGGGGATTCTTAATTTCATGCGCTATGCGTCGAGCTACCTCCCTCCATGCTGCCATGCGTTGTGCCTTTTGCAGTTGAGTTAGGTCATCAAAGACAATAACTGTACCCATAATGCTACCACGCTCATCGTGTAGACGCGTAGCGTTGAGCAGTAAAGTGATTTGTTGCCCCTGGATACTAAGAGAGATTTGCCGCTTGACTGTTTCTTTGCCTGACTTTATCAGCTCTGCAAGGAAGCTTTTTACTATTTTCAATTGCTGTTGGTTTACTATGTCCGCATATTTGCGCCCCAGCACATCATCTCCTTCTATCTTAAGCAGTCGTTCGGCAGATTTGTTTATAGTGGTCAGGTAGCCATTTCTATCGATAGATATAACTCCAGCAGTAACATTTCGCAGCAGGATTTCCATATAGCGCCGTCGCTGTTCAAGCTCAATATTCGAACTTTTTAGCTCATTATGCGCATGCTGAATCCGCGCCCGCTCTCGGCGGAGCTCTGTGGTCATTTTACCAAATGAATCGATCAATTGCCCGATTTCATCATCGCCTGCTGGAGGAAGTTGGACTTCTAGGTTATCATTGCTTATTTGATTAGTGGCAGTTACCAGCTCTTGAATCGGCACAGTGATTGAGCGCGCAATACGTAACCCGAACCAAGTGGCGAGGAATATGATGATGAGTGCGATCAGGAGCAGAACCGCGATATAGCCTTGTTTAACCTTCCCTTTAAGTTGCTGTGACTCTTTATATTGCTGATATGTGGTGGAGATTTCCTCCATTTTATTAACTAAAGAGTAGGGGACATAGTAGTTTATAACTACAACACCCACTACATCTTCCGTGTTCCAGTTTGAATATACAGGTACGATTCCGCGGATAAGATCAGCCTTCCCTGTTGGGGTTATCCGGGTAAAGCGTTCCCCTTTGAGTGCTTCAGCAATGGTTGAGGAGCCAGGGTCGGTAAAGTCAGCTATGGGGATGTCGGGATTTGATGCGCGCACTAACTCTTCGTGAGTAGATGAAAATACCTCCACTACCCCTAGGTTGTATTCTTGCTGTTTTTGATGAATCAGGGCGCGCAGGTTGTCTAGGTTGCTCTCGTTGAGAAGTTTTTGTTCCTTTATTTGACGCGCAAGTTGATCACCATAGAAAAGAGCGTTGGTGGCAGAGTTTTTATAGTAGGTTTGAGCCACCGAAAGCGATTCTGTCAGCGACTTCTCGACCTCGTAGCTGAACCAGCTTTCAATGGAGCTGGTGATGAATGCTGCGGAAGCGAAAAAAAGAAGTAAGGTGGGAATTAGCGAGAGCGAGACAAAGGTTGCAACCAGTCTGGTGCGTAACTTTGCCCCGGGAATATTGCGTCTACGTTCAAGAACTAGTTTGACAATATTTCTGAAGATCAAAAAGAAAAATAAAATGATCAGCAGAATGTTGATATTAATAAGGACAAAAACCAGAATATTGTTGGATATCTGGATCTGTGCTGCCTGTTCAAATAATAGACGTTTTAAAAATGGAAAGGTGCCGATCAGGACAACACTTAGCACTATGAGCAGCCATTCGCGCCGACGCTTGCGTTGTTCTGTACCGGTTTTATGGTTCAACATAAGAGGTAATTTTCTCCAGAGTGATACCGCAGCTTGAGTCTCTTTCTAAGCAATATGACTGTATAATCTCATGCCTATGATTGGTACGCAAGCTGGCTGTACCATATAAAAAGGCAGCTCATATGAGCTGCCTTTCAAATCTCTGTCTTTTAAAATAGATCAGGCCTCGGCCATTGCAACCTCTGGTTGAAGTACGGGTAAGCCCATCTCTTCTTGGATCGCCTCTTGGTTGAACTCAATAAAGCGCCAGCATTCAGGCGATGCCAGGATCTTCTCAACCATCTTATGGTTCATATCGTGCCCACCTTTATGAGATTTGATGTGTCCCAAGATAGGGTGTCCCAGAAGGCTAAAGTCTCCAACGGTGTCGAGGATCTTGTGGCGGACAAATTCATCCGAAAATCTCAGCCCTTCTGGGTTGAGAATTTTATCTTTGCCAATTACGACAGCATTTTCCAGAGAGCCACCTTTGGCGAGTCCCAGCGCTTTGAGGTGTTCCACCTCTTCATGAAATCCAAATGTCCGTGCCGAAGCGATCTCCTGATAAAAACTTTGCGTAGACATTTTAACTGAACGGTTCTGGCGCTTAATACAAGGGTGGTTGAAATCCAACTCAAAGCTTATGCGGAAAAAGCGTGAAGGTATAATGCTAATCCGTTTATCCCCTTCCTGCAGGTGAATCGGCTTTGTGATAGATATCAGTTTGCGGCTTTGTTCTAGGCGTGTGACGCCAACAGAAAGAATCTTGTCTATAAATGGAGTAGCGCTGCCGTCCATAATGGGAACTTCGGGCCCGTCTATCTGAATGACCAAGTTGTCAATGTGGCATGCAACGAGTGCCGCCATCAAATGTTCTATGGTAGATATGCGTACGTTGCCCTTACCAATGACAGTAGCCATGCGGGTATCAACTACGTTTTTTGCGCAGGCCTTAATACGTGTAGGGGTATTCTTCCCCTCTTTATGCTCAAATATGATGCCGCTGTCAGCCTTAGCCGGGCGCAGAACCATGTTAATAGTATCGCCGGTATGAAGGCCTGTGCCGGAAATGTGCAGCGGAGCTGCGATAGTGCATTGATGCAACATATGTATAATCCTTGGTTGGAGGTTTTAGCTTTGCCGTTATATATGAGCAATATGCATGCCAAGGAGGTTGGTGCCTGTAAGTTATTGTTTTTACTGGACACGCCACTGGAGTGGAGATAAGAATTAAACGTGAATGTGGTATCTGTGCATCAGTTGCTAGTTTTAGTGTGGCGCAAGAGTCACACTTGTAGAGCCTGAGCCAAGCTCAGTCTATAGACGTCCGGACCCAATGATGGCAATTGCAAGCCACAACCCTAGAAAGGCAGCGATGGAGTAACCTAAGAGGCCTAGAGCTGGCATGCCAAAGAGTTGGGGTCCTGCCCCAGTTTGTACAATAAGAGATGAGCCTATGATTAAAGAGCCAATGAGGAAGCTGAAGGAGATTCTGTTGCTCGACTGATCTAGGGTGCGGATCAGGCGTTCTAGGCCCCGATGCTCCAGGTCTATTTTGAAGTTGTTATTGGTGATGTGGGACAACAGCACTTTGAGGTTGCCAGGAAGCGCTTTGGTTATCTCGTAGTAATCGCGTAGAACCTGTTTAGACTCGCGTCTAAGGTTTTCAGTGGAGTGACGCTTGCGAATTAACTTCTCAACTCCGGGGCGTATTTCCTCTATGAGGTTGAAGTCAGGGTCAAGTTCGCGCCCAATCCCTTCAACTGTTATCAGTGCCTTGGCGAGCAGAATCAGATCGGAGGGAAACTTTATTTTATGCGAACGTATAATAGTCAGAAACTCGGTGATAAATCGATACGAGTCTATCTGCTTCAAGGGCAGGTAATAATAGTCTTCGATAAAGGTTGTCAGATCGCGTTTTAGCGCAGGTTTGTCAATGTCACGCGCACCTGGGCGAGAAGCGACTAGGAGAGAGGCAAGTTCTTCACTGTCTTTGTTGAAGATGCTTAAGACCAGTGTGCCTAATTGTTGCTTCAGTTCGTCATCAATAAGTCCAACCATGCCTAGGTCAAGGAAGCACAAGCGACCATCAGGGAGAACAAGCAGGTTGCCTGGATGAGGATCCGCATGGAATAAGCCGTATTCAATGATCTGCGCCATAAACGCCTGAGCCCCATCGTGCGCTAGGGTTTTCAGGTCAATCCCTTGTTGTTCGAGGGCACTAATGTCTGAGATTTTAACCCCCTCAATGAGCTCCATAGCCAACAGAGCCTCGGTAGTGTAATCCCAGTAAACCTTAGGTATGTGCACACGATCGTTGGAGGAGAAGTTGCTTTTAAAGCGGCACAGGTTGTGCCCCTCTTTATAGAAGTCGAGTTCGCGGTAGATGGTACGCCGGAACTCTTTGACGATCTCCTCAGCTGAGAATAAATTGCCCATATTGCCATGAGAATCTATTAGGTTGGCGAGATTCTCCAGAATATCTAGGTCGGTAGCAATGGTTTTTTCAATTCCGGGTCGGCGCACCTTTAATGCTACCCAAGCACCATCGTGTAAGCGTGCCCTATGTACTTGGGCCATAGAAGCTGCAGCCAACGGGGTTGTGTCGATGTGGCTGAACATCTCCCCGACTGTGGCCCCAAGCTCTTTTTCTATTTGCAGGCGAATCTGGCTCCATTCTACCGTGCTTACTTTGTCCTGCAGGTTGTTGAGCTCTAGAATGTAATTGGCTGGGATGATATCGCCACGAGTAGATAGGAGTTGCCCTAACTTAATAAATGTTGGACCCAGCTCCTCGAACGCCATGCGCAGGCGCACTTCATCTGGCAGGCGTTCAAGAGCTTTTTTCTTGGCATCTCTGGATATGACACGGCGGCCAAGTTCGAGATAGTAGTCTATGTTGAGATGCTCGATAATATGCCCGAAGCCGTGCCCAACCAGGATGGAAAGAATTTCCCGATAGCGTCCCAACGACCGGAGATTGCGGTTTACTCTGAGCAGAGAAAGCATCGGTTAAAGTAAAGTCCTAGGCGTCTTTTTTGCAGCACTGTTCTAGCGCAGCGATTCGATCTTCGAGTTTTTTCATTTCTGTTTTGGTTACTAGACCCATCCGTTCTGCTGCGTCGCGCACTTCTTTAGCAGCTTCTTCTTGCATCTGTTTGCGTCGCTCAGAGGCAGCATTCTTGACTTTATCTTTCAGACGACGCCCTTCTTCTTCGGTAAGATTAAAGCGCTCCTTAAGATCGGCTACCATCTCTTCAGCTTTCTGTTGGGTCATAGATGCTGCACCGATAGCGGTTAACAGGGTCTTTTCAACTATTTCAAGCATGGCTATTACCTCCATTGTGTGTTGATCTCAGGTTGAGCTGTCTAAGCTATTCTAACATCCAGGTACAACTTGTATAGCACTGATATTTGTTTTCTCCATTGGCCTACAACTCAACTCCAAGATAGGTCGCGACTTCTTGGCATTTTTTCCATGGTGGCAGCGGCAGCTCTCTCCAGAATTTGTTTCCAAAGCGTTTTGCAGCTGCCGAGGTTTTTAGATGTACGTGCGCTTCTTCGAGGATATGCATGTATACGAGGCGTAGGTCTTCCAAGTAGTGGCGCACAATAGTATTGCACAGCTCTTCGCTTTTAGGCAAAACGATCTTTTTGTGCAGATAGGAAGCGAGTACCAGCGCATGTGCTCTAGCCCCAGTAACTTCGCATGTTGGTTGGTCAAGGCTGTCACACACAGAGTACGATCCCATAAAACCTTGACATATGTGCCACGGGGGATGCTCCAAGGTGAACTCATCCAGCTCATCTGCCGAGATATGGTAAATATAACTGGCAGGAAATTCGGGTAAACCTTGAGAATCAAGTTCGTGTGCTAGCTGCTGGCGCAGGTTTTGCTGTTTATTTCCCCTGCTGTGCCGTGTCGTGCTGGTTTTTGTATTCTGTTGGACATTCAAGTTTAGCGCAGTGTAAAAAACAGCATTCCAGTCATAGCTCAGATCGTCAGGATGGTGCCAGTTGATATCGGTGGTGTTGGTTCCGATAAACGTTGTGTGGCTGTCTAGGGGGTGGTTTTTGTGCATTAATAGTTCGGCGCTTTGAGCTTCAGGGAGATATGCAGCACTGACTAGAGTCGTGCTGGTGTGGATTAGTTCTAAAACTTTATCGCTGCCACTGGCATGAAACAGATCTGGGTTGAACCGTGCATAGATGCTTGACCCTTCCTCGGCTATCCCAAGAATATACGTAAATTGCCACAGTCCCAAAGGGGTTGATTTCGTCAGGTTTATGCGTCGTCCCGGCCAAGCCAGGCGCATATGGGTATTGAGAGCCTCGAACCCAGCTGCATCCGTTTTAGCCATGGAGGAAAAACAGGCATTGGTGTGAGATTGTGCCAATGGCGCAGGGACAGAAAAAACCTGCTCATATTGAGTTGTAGCTCCAGTACCTATGTTGTGCATACTCCGGGATAGGTTTTTGAGGAGCAGACGTGCGCCTGTGTCTATTTCAATATTCAGTGAGCCTGGCTCAACTTCAGGGGTGAATATCGAAACCTGTGCCTGGGGAAGTTCAAAGCTTGGGGGTAACATAGAGCACCCCTTTGGAATGGTGCTCGTAAGAATCTGATCCAGCATGTCACATGCGCGTTGGGGGTTGCCCTGAAACAGGCGAATTTGACTAAGTCGGCGCAAAAGGTTGTGGAGCAAAATACTACTTTTCTTGTCCAGTTCAGGTTCAGGAAACACCGCAGTGGGCTTATGTTCTGCGTGGACAAGTTTCCATAGCGTCGCGTCAAGTTGTTCTGGCTTGGTCTGGGTTGGTATGGTGTCAGCATGTAGGGCGGTCAGCATGCGTGCGACACAAAGGGTTAGTTTGGCGCGAGCTTGATGTGTGGCGTTTTCGCTGTCACTGAGATTTTTACGGCGTAGAAATGCACTTAAGTTGGGTATCCCCTGCTTTACGCTCTGAAGGCACAGGTTGCTCAGATGCCAGCTTGTCAACTCACTGTTGTTTTTAGCTTCAATCACTGCCAAGATCTTAAATTGGTCCAACAGTTCGGTTAAACCATCGAGGTCTGAATGGGGTTTCATGGTGAAGCGTTTTTCGAGAGAGTCTGCCTGCCAGATCACTATTTCTGACTGACTCCAAGTGGCAAACTGATTTAATGCTAACGCATCGGCACATGCTTGCCCCTGTTTGAGCAGAAGTGGTGGAATTTCTTCTTGGGTGCAAAAGAACACACATCCACCGGCAATGCAGCTGTCGCGATTGATCCAGAAGATAAGATCTGGAGCGATATGCCCTTCGGAGGTCAGCAGGTAAGAGTCAGTGGTGACCTTGCGAAACGGGTAGCGCCCTTGGGTTATAATGCTGCGGGCCTGGATACGAAATTGCTCTGCGCGAGATAGTGTGTCAGGGCTCATACGTCAGAAGAATCAAAAAGATTGTTTGAGCTAAGGTTTTTGTGACGCTGAAAATGTTTGTACGCTAGCTCGGTAGCGATGCGTCCACGAGGGGTGCGGCTCAGATATCCCTGCTGTAACAAGAAAGGTTCAATAACCTCTTCAATAGTGTCTTTTTCCTCTCCGATCGCTGCGGCTAGAGTGTCGAGACCTACAGGGCCACCGCCGAACTTATCTATTATAGTTTTGAGCAGGGTGCTATCCATGTGATCGAAACCCAGTCGATCCACTTCTAGGCGCAGGAGGGCCTGATCTGCAGCGCTACGCGATATGGTGCCATCCCCCTCCACCTGTGCAAAATCACGCACGCGGCGCAATAGGCGATTGGCAATGCGAGGGGTGCCACGACTGCGCCTGGCAATCTCCATCCCGCCATCATCACTGATGGGGATCTGCAGAATTCCTGCACTGCGCCGCACGATTACCGCAAGTTCGGCATCGGTGTAAAACTGCAGCCGACTGATAACCCCAAAACGGTCACGTAGTGGAGATGAAAGTAGCCCCGCTCTGGTGGTAGCTCCCACCAGGGTGAAGCGCGGCAGGTCGAGTTTGATGGTGCGTGCGGACGGCCCCTGGCCGATCATGATGTCGATCTGGTAATCTTCCATCGCTGGGTAGAGGATCTCCTCCACCACTGCAGACATGCGGTGGATCTCGTCAATAAACAGGATATCTCCCTCTTCCAGATTGGTAAGAATGGCGGCTAGATCTCCGGCTTTTTCAATAACAGGCCCAGAAGTACTCTTTATGTTTACGCCCATTTCGCTCGCAATAATGTTCGCAAGGGTGGTTTTGCCCAATCCGGGTGGACCGTAAAACAGCACGTGATCTAGGGCTTCGGCACGCTTGCGTGCCGCCATGATAAACACCTCAAGATTTCTCTTTGCCTGTTCCTGGCCGATGTACTCTGCCAGAGTGCGGGGGCGAAGAGGGTTCTCAAAATGCTCGTCATCCTCAATATGTTCTGGGTCGATAAGGCGTTCGCTCATAGTGATGTTTGCCTAACGGGTAAGATGTTGCAGCGCCTGCTTGAGGATCTCCTGCGTGGTGGCTTCTGCGTGTATATCCATTTTTGTCAGAACGTTGCGTGCTTGTTTCTCTTTATATCCTAGACTGATAAGGGCCGAAAGCACGTCATCGCTTGAGTCTGAGCCCCCAGCGATATTGGGGCTTTGCTCCTTAATGTTCTCTGGGGATGCTAGTTTTCGTACTTTTTCGCGTAGCTCAAGGATCATCCGCTCAGCGGTCTTTTTCCCAATTCCAGGTAGGGTGGTTAGACATGCAACATCTTCGTTTAAGAGTGCTTGGTATAGATCTGAACAGGACATGTGCGATAGAATATTCAGTGCGACCTTAGGACCTATACCGTTTATCCCCATGAGCAGAATGAAAGACTCTTTTTCTGCCAGGGTGAGAAAGCCAAACAGCTTAAGGGTGTCCTCGCGCACGTGGGTATAGATGTGCAGAGTGGCGTCACCCTCCTCGGGGAGGCTGTAATAGCTGGAAAGAGGGATCTCGACACTGTAGCCCACTCCGTGGGTTACAATGATCACATGTCCCGGGGTTTTGTGCCGCATGGTGCCGTTTAGCAGGGCAATCATGTGTGAGACTCCTGTGAAAAATAGGCGGAGGAAGCAACAACCTGAAGCAAGAAGTTACAATGAATTTGTATATTTATCTATATCCCCGCGGGGTGATACCTCCAGCTTTTATCCGGCTAATGTGGGCATGACTGTTGGCATGGCAGATTGAAATGGCCAATGCATCTGACGCATCTTCCTGCGCTATCTCTGGTAACGTAAGAAGAGCTTTAACCATCTGCTGAACTTGGATTTTGCTCGCCTTGCCGTAGCCAACAACTGCACTTTTAACCTGCAGGGCGCTGTATTCAAACACGGGCAAACCTGCATTTACTCCGGCAACTATGGCTGTACCGCGCGCCTGCCCGAGCTTCAGCGCCGAACCGGCGTTTTTGGCTACAAACACTTTTTCGATTGCCATGGCGTCGGGTTGGTATGTTTCAATTGCCTGCATTAGTCCGGTATAGATCTCACTCAGACGCAACGGAAGTTCATCGCTGCTGCGGGTGTAAATCGCGCCGTTGTCCACATGGATCAGACGGTTACCGCGCTGGTCAATCAGACCATAGCCGGTAATGCGCGTTCCCGGATCTATCCCCAGAATGCGCATATTCTTTAACTCATAAGCCTTTCAAGGATTTCATTGTCGATGTCGGCATTATGATACACTTCCTGTACATCATCATTATCTTCAAGCATATCAATGAGCTTGAGCATCTGTTCGGCGTTTTTTTCATCCAGAGATACCGTAGATTGAGGAATCATGGTGATTTCAGCGGTCTGGAGCTCCATTCCATGTTCTTTCAAGCCGTCACGTACTGAACTGAAATCGGTGGGTTCGGTGAGGATTTCGTAAGTACCATCCTCTTCTTTAACGTCCTCGGCTCCACTTTCCAGTGCCGCCTCAAATAGAGCATCGTAATCGGTATCGCCGCTCAGAGTTATCAGCCCCTTGCGGTCGAATTGAAACGCTACGGAGCCGTCAACCCCGAGACTTCCGTTATGTTTGGAGAAGCTATGGCGCACATCGGCTACAGTGCGGGTGCGGTTGTCGGTAAGAAACTCAACCAGAACCGCAACCCCGCCGGGGCCATATCCTTCAAAGGTTCCTTCTTCGTAATTCACTCCATCGAGATCACCACACCCTTTTTTGATGGCGCGCTCAATGGTGTCTTTGGGCATGTTGCTCCCCTTAGCTTTTTCGACAGCCGTGCGTAAGCGCGGGTTGGTATCAACATCGCCACCACCAATTTTGGATGCAACGGTGATCTCTTTAATAAGTTTGGTGAAGATTTTGCCCCGCTTGGCGTCCTGTGCTCCTTTGCGGTGCTTTATGTTGGCCCATTTACTATGTCCTGCCATATAATTTTTCTCCTTGAGGTACCGTTCAACATATGTGCTGGATTCAGAATATGAGCAGTCTGTGCTTTGGCAGTTGGCGCCAGAATATTTACGGGACGCAGCCTTGTCAGGAGGGTGAAATCCCACCCAAGCCAGACTCTCTGAGTAAAATCTGCCTATATTAGCATGTAGAGTTGGAGGGCTCAACTTCATAAAAAAACGCCACCGGAAGGAGAGAATCCGGTGGCGTAAATATAAGGGAGTTATTTCTTAAGTGTTGCTACTTGGGGGATACGAAATATGTTGCTCCCTTGTCATTCGATGGCGGTATGTATTAGCACTGAGTGTGCCAAGATGTTGTGGTAAATGTGTTACTGCCCCTCCTTTCGTCCTATGTGGTCGAAATGTTTATAAAATATTTTCTAGTGCGATGTGTTAGGCGTGAGTGGTTCTTCGACGGAGAGAGAAGTGTTGTGTTAAAGTGTGTCGTTTTGGGCACAGCGCCTCTTAAGAGTGTGTCGAGATAGGCTCACTTGGCAGCTTTGAAGTCGGCACCATTGATCCCATGTTTCTCTAGAAGGCGATAAAAACTGCGCCGCGGTATCTGCGCTTCTCGCGCGGCCTTGGCTACATTGCCTTTGCTTTTGCGCAGATACGTTTTGATCAGCCCCTTTTCAATTAGATTGGCCTGATGTTCCATCTGTTCGCGCAGTGTTGTAGCTCCTGTGCCAGAGTTGGCACTTTTTCCTCCGATAAGTTCGGTAAAAATCACGGGGAGGTTCGCAAGGTGGATACAGTTATCGTGGGTTAGAACTGCAGCACGTTCAATGATGTTCTGTAGCTCGCGTATATTGCCGGGCCAGTGATACAGGCGCATCGCATCTATGGCGTTGCGATCTATACTGTCGATATTTTTGTTTACCCGTTTGCTTGCGTGGCGCAGAAAATGCTCCACTAGCTCTTCCAGCGCATTGAGCCGGTTACGCAACGGGGGCATAGTTATGGAAAAAACGTTTAGCCTGTAAAACAGGTCTTCTCTAAACCACCCCTCTTGCATGCCCTGTTCGAGGTTCTTGTTGGTCGCTGCTATTAAGCGCACGTTGACTTTTTTGCTTTTAGTGCTTCCTAGCGGACGGATTTCGCCACTGTCAAGAACGCGGAGGAGTTCGGCCTGTAGTTTGGGGGTGATATCTCCAATTTCGTCCAGGAAAATAGTCCCCTCATTTGCGGCCTCGAACAGCCCTTTTTTATCACTTACCGCGCCGGTAAAGGATCCCTTGCAGTGACCGAACAATTCACTTTCTAGGAGGCTGTCGTTAAGGGTGGTGCAGTTAAGGGTCACCAGGTGGCGCTCTGCGCGTGGGCTCATTTCGTGGATGGCGCGCGCGGTCAGTTCTTTACCTGTGCCGCTTTCACCCCGAATGAGAACAGTGGTGGGGGTGGGGCCAACTTGATGGATCAGGTTGAGTACTTCTGCGGTATGCACGTCATTGCCTACGATGGATACCTGACCGAATTCCTGCGCCAGGGCGTGCTTTGCGAGTTCGTATTTCTGCGACAGAATAAGGCGGTCTTCCTCCAGACGTTTCAGGGCGAAGGGGGGGCACATTTCGATCTCCGCCAGTCCCTGATGCACTGCAATGGCATGGTCGCGGCAGGTGGTATAGCCACAACCGCCACAATTCAGTTCGTCGGCCGGAGTGCGTTTGTTGGTCTGTTGCAGAATCTTGCGTACGCTATCACTGCTGGGCAATTCCAAGCGTTTATATTTGTTGTAAAACTGACGTGTAAGGCTACTTTCCGGCACTTGCATTTTTGGATGGTCTTGGTCGATCCCTTCTGCAGCATAAGAGATATCACTGCGTAGATAGTGGCGCTGAATAAGGCTTTGTTTGGAGTAGGTGGTGAGGCGGTTGTTGCGTCCCGGGCCTCCAATGCAGCCACCGTTACAAAAGCGGATATCTACTAATTTGGCGTTGATGCGTCCTGCCGCCAGGTCGCGAATGATTTCAAGTGAATTTTGTTCCCCTTCGCTGGAGATATATGCTGGGTTGGCAAAGTCAGGCTGGATTCCCAACACTTGAAAGGGGCCACCACTGATAGGGAACAGACTCCCTTTGTGGGGCTTATGCCCATTGAACGGAGTAGAGCCCAGGCGTGCCAGGTCAAGTTTGTGTTGCGCAAACAGTTGGCTGAGTTCCTGATAGGTGAGCACAATATCAATGGAATCGGCTACTGCATCGGCGTATATCTCAAACTTTCCTGCGATACATGAGCTGATATACACCACCCTGGTGTCATTACCATGGCGGTGTTTGAGCATCCGTCCCATGGCAATCATGGGGGAAACTATCGGCATCAGGCTTTTGATGATCTGCGGGTAGTGGCGTTCGATTAAATCCACAATGGTGGGGCAGTGTGAGGTGATAAGGGGAGCGGACGCTCGGGTCTTTAAGTATTTATGGTATTCGTTGCTTATCAACTCTGCGCCGTACCCTCCCTGATGTACCTCGTCAAACCCCAGGCGCCGGAGTCCGGTAACAAGCTGATTGGGGGAGATATCTTTAAAGAAAGCTGGGTACGAACATCCAAGAACCGCAATCTTTCGTTGTTTTTGGGTCAGGATTTGCGCCGCTTGTTGGCAGCTGTCTGCCACCATTTTGGCTTTCTGGGTACAGACCGAGATGCATTTACCGCAGCCAATGCAGCGGGAGTGAATTACTTCAACATGGGTGGGGCGCACTCGGATAGCCTTGACCGGACAGTTGCGCACGCAGGCGTAACATTTACGACAACGTTCTTTTACGGTTTTAATTGGTCCCATCGATCTGTAGCTCCGGAGTTTGAAAATGGTTAGGCAAGGATTTAAGTGATCTCAGTATCGATCCAGAAGTGGAGGTTGGTATAGCGATTGTCTTATTGCATGAATGTGCCATGCGTGGCACATTCATGTCAATGGATAAAGCTTTCCCTTTTCCTGCACTTGGACGTTTGGCTTTTACGCGGGTGCGCTTAAATGCCATCCAGTTTGAGCTCTGCATGGCGCAGACACGCCACCTGGCGTGTAGCGGTAACCTCGGTTAATTCAGGAGTTTGAGTTTTGCAGCCTTGGTGCGCATAGGGGCAGCGTGGATGGAAGGGGCATCCTGGCGGGATTGCCGAGGGTGAGGGGATGTCACCACTTGGAGTGTACTTTTTGCGCTGGCGCGGATCGGCAACCGGAAGGGCTTGGAGTAGCATCTCGGTGTATGGGTGAAGTGGTGTGCTGAATATCTGTGCGGTTGGCCCTACCTCAATAATGCGCCCCAGGTACATTACTGCAACTCGGGTGCAGATATGGCGCACCACGGAAAGATCGTGGGAGATAAATACATAAGTAAGGGAAAACTCCAGTTTTAATCGCTGTAGCAATGCCACAATCTGTGCCTGCACCGATAGATCCAGGGCAGAAACCGGCTCATCGGCAATGATTAGCTCAGGACGAAGAGTCAGAGCGCGAGCGATCCCTATCCGCTGCCGTTGCCCGCCGGAAAACTCGTGCGGATAGCGCTGCGCATCTGTAGGCTCAAGCCCCACTGCCAGGAGATTCTGCTCAATTTGCGTGCGCATATTTTCAGGGGGGAGGTTATGGATAAGAAACGGTTCTGCAAGGATGTCGCGTACGCGCATGCGTGGGTTCAGCGATGAAAACGGATCCTGAAATACCATCTGCATTCCGCGCCGTAACGGGCGCATTTTTCGCGATGAAATTCGGGTAATATCGGTACCGTTAAATACGATAGTGCCACTATCTGCCGGGATCAATCCGGTGGCAAGTTTCCCCAGGGTTGACTTGCCACATCCAGATTCACCCACAAGCCCCAGCACATCACCTCGATGAACCGAAAGGCTGAGGTTGTTTACCGCAAATATGGTTGTGCGTTTATGCCCAGGAGCGCGGCCGTGTAAGTGGAATGATTTGTTTACCTGATTCAGGCTGAGGAGTTCACTCATGCAGGCACCTCCCAGGAGCGCACACTGTGGTGCTTATTAAAAACCTGCATCGGCGGGATCCCACTGGTGCGGGGGCGGTAACGCTCCGCCCAGAGCGCTGGCGTGTGGGGCACTGGTGTTGCCTCTCCCGCGTCTTGTCCACCTTGCACGCAGCTAAGCAGGTGGCGTGTGTAAGGATGTTGTGGCTGTTCAAAAATGCTGTAAGTATCTCCTTGTTCCACCACCATGCCAGCATACATTAATGCGATATGGTCGGCGTGTTGCGCTACTATACCTAGATCGTGGCTGATTAGGAGCACTCCCATATTGCGTTGTTGCTGCTGGGTGCGCAACAGATGCATTATCTGTGCTTGAATGGTTACATCCAGGGCGGTGGTGGGTTCATCTGCAATCAGGATCTGGGGGTCGCACGCCAGAGCCATAGCAATCATGGCACGTTGACGCATCCCGCCTGAGAGTTGGTGCGGGAACGAGTCGAGGCGCTCCGAAGGGTTGGGGATGCCAACCTGATGGAGCAGCTCCGCGGCTTTGGCTCTAGCTTCTTTTCGATTTAATCCGCGGTGGAGAAGTAAGACCTCTTCGATCTGTGCGCCTATACTGAAAACCGGGTTGAGGGCGGTCATGGGGTCTTGAAACACCATGGCGATCTGATTGCCGCGGATCCGCCGCAGTTGATCCTGGTTGAGCAAGGTGAGGTCGCGCTGTTCAAAAAGGACCTGCCCATCCACAATGCGCCCCGGCTCCGGTACCAGCCCCAGAATTGACAATGCCGTGATCGATTTGCCACATCCCGATTCTCCCACCAGTGCGGTGGTTTGGCTGGGATACAGTGTCAGGCTTAGATCACGCACTGCCTTTATTATCCCCTGGGGGGTGAAAAAGAATGTGCTCAAGTTGGTTACCTGCATAAGTGCAGCTGGATGGGGGGACGTATGGATGGAAAAGTCAGTATGCATGGGGTATAAATCTAGGCTCCAGTTGCGCTTAGAGGCAGAGAGAAAGTAACGGTAGTGCCCTGATGGGGTTTGCTGTGAACTTCGATCTCTCCCCCATGGGCATCAATGATCTGCTTGACAAGGCTCATCCCAAGTCCGATGCCAGAGATGCTTTGCTCCCTGGTCTCGGCACGATAGAAGCGCTCGAAAATATGTTGGAGCTCATCTTCGTTCATGCCGACCCCTTCATCCTGAACCATAAATTGATATTGATTGCGTATGCGGGAGGCACTTATTTTCACAATCCCCCCTGCGGGAGAAAACTTTACTGCGTTGTCGATAATGTTTTCTAGCGCTTGATAGATTTTTTTTGCATCGACATTCAAAACTGTATCTACTTTTTGCACCTCAAACTTGAAATTGATTTTGGGTGTTAGTTCGCCACACAGCTTGTGCACTGCTTCGATGATCTCCTCCGCCCTGCAGGGTTGTTTATGCAGGCGCAGCTCGCGCCCATCTTCAACCTGGCGCAATGTTAACAGGTTGTCAATCATGTGGTCTAAGCTCCAGGCTTTATCGTAGATGTGGGTAAGGAATTCATGTCGCTGCTCTTCGGGCAAACCTTCTTGTGCCAGCAGGAGTTCGGCATACCCTGAGATAGCAGTTATGGGAGTTTTAAGGTTGTGGGTTGCGGTGGACATAAATTCCGACTTTAGCTGTTCAAGCTTATGTTCTTCAGTGGTGTCATGCAGGATCATAATCACTGCGCCGGTGCGGATGTTATGATTATGGATGGGGCTTATTTTGGCTTTAACCACGCGCTCTGAGCCATCGGCTGTCAGCAGGCGAAACGTTTGACCCGCGCTCCCTTCTGCGCCGGTGCTGAAAAAGCTTTCAGTGTTGTCGCTGGTGCAATTGTTGAACACTTTAGCTAGGGGTTTGCCACACATTTTGTCTGCCGGGAGCTCCAGCAATGTAGCCGCGGCGTTGTTGACCAGCTCAACATCGAGGTTTTTATCTGTAACCACCAGGCCATCATTGATTGAAGACAAGATATCGTGCATGCGGTTGCGCTCTTGCTCCAGGCGCGCGTTGATCTGTTTTTGATGAGATACCAACTGCCGGTTACGATGCAGGTATATTCCCAGGATCAGTCCAGTTGCGCCACCAAACAGGAGGGGGATGATAAACCCAGTAAGTTTGAGTTGGTATCCAGCCAAGACCTTTTGTGTCAGTGAAAAGGTGCACAGCGCTATACTGCCTGTAAGAAGGCAAACAGTAAAAAATATAAATTTACGCAATACTCCCTCTGTGCCGGCAGGGGCATTGCCTTGCTGCTCTGCCTGCTTTAGACGCACGACTAAGATGCGAATGTACAAACCAATACCGCCGCCGGCTAAGGCTGGAATAATATAGCCAGCTGAGCGTTGGGGATAGCCGGCCATCATTTTTTGTACATAAGAAAAAAAACACAGGGTGACAGCACCGAGGATAAAGACACCTGCATAGAGCATGATAGTAAGTACTATGTTGGTAGTGGAGCGAGATGCTTGTTGCATGAAAGGAGCTCCGTTTCAGGATGCTAAGGGTGAAAACACTCTTGGAGTATAATTAAATACACAGTGGAAGTCTACGTTGAGCGATAATTCTACGCGGAATGTCCATGCGAGGCTGGGTGCAGGAAGCTGGTGTCCTGGTGCTGATGAAAAAGTTTCGCAATAATCACGTTTTGTCACAGCGTTACCCTGTGTTAAGGTGAGAGGCTAGTTTGATTTTTTGCGGAGAAATTGATGTCCAACAGAGTTGATTTACATGTCCACAGTTCCTGTTCCGATGGGAAGTATCCCCCTGCGCAGGTGGTCTCCATGGCGGCCGCCTGCGGTGTGGATGTGCTTGCTCTATGCGATCACGATAACATCGATGGAGTCCTTCCCGCACGCGTGGCTGGAGAGGAGCATGGTGTTACCCTGATTGCGGGAGTGGAGTTTTCCTGCGTGTGGAAAGATATGGAACGATCTTATACCGATATTCACGTGCTTGGGTACGGTTTTTCACCTGAAGATGCTACGCTGCAGGGCGCTTTGCGCGAGTTCCAGGCGTCCAGGGCGGTACGTAATGAACAGATAGTTGAGAATGTCAATAAGATGTTGCAGCGCCAGGGCCGCGCCGGACTTGATTATGCCGCAGTCCATGAGCGCTCTGGAGGGAGCATTGGCCGCCCCCATATTGCCCTGGAGCTGATAGCGCAGGGCTATGCGACAGATGTGGAGCATGCGTTCAAGCGCTATTTAGTGCCATGTAATGTAGAGAAACACTTTTTCCCAGTTCAGGAAGCGATCGATATGTTACATGCTGCCGGGGGCGTTGCAGTGCTTGCTCACCCCCCTTATATAACGTCAGCGCGAGCCGAAATGGAGGCTCTCCTCGACGCTCTTACCGACATGGGGCTCCAAGGGATTGAGGTTTACAACAATGGCGCCACTAAGGCGGATGTGGATTGGTATTTGGCCCAAACTCGCAGCCGTGGACTTATAGCCACGGGGGGATCCGATTTTCATGGTTTGGAAGAAGGTGGGGCTGAATTCGGCCGCGTGCGTGCCTGTGGAGATATTCCGCGCAGTTGCTATACGCAGTTGCAAGCATTATTACAAACCCAAGATAAGCAAAGGTAGTTTTTATGACACAGGTAAAACCGGGAACTCAGGTAAAGGTTCATTACACAGGTACGTTTGATGATGGCACCGAGTTTGACAGCTCCGAAGGGAAGCCACCGCTGGAGTTCACCTGTGGCGAGAATCAGGTAATTCCTGGGTTTGAAGAGGCTGTTGCAGGGATGAGTGTCGGAGAGAAGAAGAGCTTCCGTGTAGAGCCGGACAAAGGTTACGGTGAGTATGATGAGCAACAACAAGTTGTAGTTGAGCGCTCCATGTTGCCCGAAGAGCTGGAGCTCGCTGAGGGAGTCCAACTGCAGGTGGAAACACAGTCCGGAGAGCCCGTCATTGTTCAGGTGACCAATGTCGCTGAAGATAAAGTTACTCTGGATGCCAATCATCCCTTCGCAGGCAAGGTTCTCAACTTTGTCCTCGAAGTGGTAGAGGTGAACTGACCAACGTGAACAATCAAACTTCTGATTCTCTGCTCCAACTCTTTGTTACGGCACCCAAAGGGTTGGAGCAGTTATTACATGCAGAGATACTCGACCTCGGCAGTGCTGATGCACGCCAGACCCGCGGCGGAGTAATCTGTAGCACCTCCCTAGAGTTGATGTACCGTATCTGCCTGTGGTCACGTTTTGGAGGGCGGGTCCTGTTGCCTCTAGCGCAGGAACATATAACGGACGAACACCAACTCTATACCCTAGTGCGTGGCATTGCGTGGGAGGAACACTTCCCCTGCAGCTCTACCTTTGCCGTTGACTGCAATGCACAGCAATCGCAACTTACCCACACCCAGTTTATCGCCCTGAAGGCCAAAGATGGGGTGGTAGATCGCTACCGCGATCTGTACGGGGAGCGCCCCGATGTGGATACCGAGACTCCCGACTGGCGTTTAAATCTCCATCTGTATCGCGATCAGTTGATTGTGAGCCTGGATCTCTCCGGAACCAGCTTGCACAAGCGCGGGTATCGCATCGAAGGTGGAAAAGCACCGCTGAAGGAAAATCTGGCAGCAGCGCTGTTGCAGCGTGCAGGCTGGCCCGAGATTGCTGCGCAGGGTGGAGCTCTGCTGGACCCCATGTGTGGTTCTGGTACCCTGGTGCTCGAAGCGGCCCTGATGGCGGCAGATTGTGCTCCAGGTTTGATGCGCGAGCATTTTGGCTTCCTGACTTGGACGCAGCACAATCCTGAGCTGTGGCATGATTTGCGCCAGCAGGCGCGCGCGCGGTGCAGTGTTGGAATGGAGCAGCTTCCGCCGCTGTGCGGGTATGACCAGGATAGGCGCGCTATTGCGGCCGCCGAAGCCAATGCCGCACGGGCGGGGTTGGGGAAGGTGGTGGTGTTTCGGCAGCAAGGTCTGGATCAGTTCGGTGCTGGGGAGCTTTTTGCACCTTTGACAAAAATTGCAGGTTTGGTTGTTACCAATCCACCCTATGGCGAGCGCATGGGGGAGGTAGAGGCGTTGCGTTCCCTCTACCAGCTCTTGGGCGAACGTCTACGCGCTGAATTCACTGGATGGAAAGCTGCAATTTTCACTGGTACCCCTGCGCTCGGCCCAGAGATTGGACTACGCGCATTGCGTAAACACCATTTTTTCAATGGCGCATTGGCGTGTGAGCTTCTCCATTTCGAGATTGAAGCGCAAAATTATTTCCGTCCTCCGATTAAGGCGGCACATGGTCTTGCTCCGGTGGAGGAGATCTCGGACGCGGCGCAGATGTTTGCCAACCGGTTGAAGAAAAATCTTAAGCAGCGACGGCGCTGGGCGAAGCGGGAAGGGCTTGAGTGTTACCGCATTTACGATGCAGATTTGCCTGATTATGCTGTTGCCATAGATGTGTACGCAAACAAGGCGCATGTGCAGGAATATCAGGCACCTGCACAGATCGATGCGCGCGTAGCACGCCGCCGCCTGCGCGAGATAATCACCGTACTGCCTGAAATTCTTGGAGTAGACGAGAAGGCAGTGCACGTTAAGGTGCGCAAACGCCAGCGCGGTACCGCACAGTACGAAAAACATGACACTTCGGGTGAATATTTCGAGGTTGACGAGTATGGTCTGAAGTATCGTGTCAACTTAAGTGACTATCTCGACACAGGCTTGTTTCTCGACCATCGCCCAATCCGCAAACTGTTGCGCAACGAAGCTGACGGAAAAGATTTCTTAAATCTATTTGCATATACCGGTAGTGCCAGTGTCGCTGCTGCGGCGGGGGGCGCAGCCTCAACGACCACAGTGGATATGTCGGCAACCTATCTGGAGTGGGCGCGCTCTAATATGCGTTTGAATGGTTTTACGCCAGCGCAACACACATATATTCAGGCCGACTGTCTGCAGTGGCTTAAACATCAGAGCGCAAAGTATGGACTTATTTTTTTAGATCCTCCCAGCTTTTCCAACTCTAAGCGGATGCAGGATACCCTTGATGTTCAGCGCGATCACATGCATCTCATCGACCTGTCAAGCCGCCTGTTGACGCCCACAGGGGTGTTGATCTTTTCCACCAATTTGCGCCGTTTCAAGTTGGATGAAGATGGGTTGCATAAGCTCGGTCTGGAGTTTGAAGATATTACCCCATCCACCATCCCGCCCGATTTTGAGCGCAGTCCATCAATTCACCACTGTTGGCGCATATGGCTGGCACAAAGCTGAGGGGTGGAGTGGAAAGAGCAGCATAGGTTAACGAGAAAGGAGGAGCCAGTGGCGGGGGATTTTCAAGCATTGGATCAGGTGCTGGAGCAGATGGATATTGATTTTGTCGGCCAGGGCAAGCATAAAATAACAGTGGAAAAATTGTTTTCTGCTTCTCAAGCGTCATTGCTGGATATCCGAACTCCAGAAGAGCAGGCCTGTTTGCCGTTGTTGTTTCCCGGCCAGGTTAAGAGTGTGCATATCCCTCTTAGCGAGTTGCCTGTGCGCCGAGAGGAGATCGATCCACATGCTGTAGTGGGAATCTTCTGCCCCCACGGTGTACGTGCAGCAATGGCCTATACCTACTTATGCGCGCAAGGGTACACGGGTGTCCGAGTCCTTGAGGGAGGCTATGCAGCAATAACGGAAATGGCACGCCCCGGGATGGTGCTAGCTCAGTTGATCAAACGGGGCTAAGTCGCTGCGAAGGTGTGAGCTTTTGTGCTGCTATTGCAGGTGCCTATATGTAGGACAAAAGAAAGCCGGGATTGTTTTGTGTAAATGCTACCCCTCCCTTGAATGATGCATGCTACAATGCAGCGTGTTTATATTGTGCAGAGCACTAATTAAGGCAGTCATGTGGTAGGTGCTTTTGATTACATAGTGAGGAGGCTGTGCTCATGTCCAAAACCAAAAAGCGTAACATTAACCCCGAAGAGAAAATGGGTCGTGTGCTGCGGGTTGCGCGGGAGTTGTTTGTAGAAAAAGGGTATCACAACGTAACAATCCCTACGATTGTAAAAGCGTCTGGTGTAAGTACTGGGGCCATTTACAGCTATTTTACCAACAAAGAAACTCTGGCGCACCGCATCCATGAAAATACCATGAATGCTTTTGAGGCTATGTTGCAAGAACGCTTCGACGATGCAGCTACAGTACGGGAAAAACTTGAAGCGTTCGGAAATCTTTGTTTTGATATCACCGAATCAGATCCGGTAATGATGGAATATATGCTGTATATGAAGCATTCCGAGTTTATGAGCGATGCTGTTCCTATCTGTTTTACTGAACCCTTCAAAATGGTACGCCAAGTTGTCGCCGAAGGGATAGAGGCAGGAGAGATCCGAAACCAAGACATATATGTTGCGGCAATCTCATATACGGGAGTTGTCCTGCGCGCCATTGAGTTGAAACTCATGTGTGTTTTGAATACAGACCTGCACGAACTTGCTCCTGATCTACTCCAAAATGCATGGGCCGCAATAAAGAGCTCCTGATCGCGCATGGTTTCCCGCTATCTTTACCTGAAAGATGGCGGATTATCGTCTTGGGAATATAATATTGAAATATCTGACGTAAGGGGTGCCGGTGTGAAATTCGACACAATGCCCTGTTTTATTCAAGAACAAAAGTCAGAGCGTTGACAGTCGCCGAGCATAAAATATAATATTCCCTTTTTTGTATCCCGCTTACAGGTTTTTTATTATGTGGCGCTGAAAACGTAGTAACGAAAGGAACTAAGTAATGGTGGATAGCAAACGTAGTTACGCTGTTTTATACGCATTGGTAGCCATCGCGTTAGTACTGTTGTTTGTGTTGAATAAAGAAGTGGAAAGTCCAGAACCGGAACCGTTGCCAGAGGAAACAGAAGAACTTGTAGAAGAAGTTTTAAGTGTTTCTGCTAAAAAACAACGTTTTCTAGAACAGGTAGTGCCGGTTGTAACCCAGGTATATGCCGATCTTAGCAAGCGTTATCATAAGGTGGAAGCTTTGCTTGAAGAGGGGGTCAAGGGTGGTCTTGTTGCCGAGCTGAAGCGCGAATACAAGGCGAATTCTGATATAGAACTGCTTCAGGCTCTTAAGCCTCACCCTCCTAGTGTAGCATTGGCGCAGGCCGCGATGGAAAGCGCTTGGGGGACTTCCCGTTTTTTTACCGAGGCCAACAACGTCTTTGGGGTGTGGTCGTTTAACGCTAATGAACCACGGATTGCCGCAGGAGAGCAGCGTGGCAATAAAACCATTTGGGTACGCAAATACGATTGTTTGGAAGATTCTGTGCGCGACTATTACCGTCTTCTTGGGCGCAGTCACGCGTTTAAGAACTTTCGCAAACTTCGTATGCACAGTTCTGACCCGTACGCCCTAGTAGAAAAACTGCATCGCTACTCAGAGCGGAAGCACGCTTATGGGGAGGAGCTGTCCGCACTCATCCGCTATAATAAGTTTACTCGGTTTGATGATGACCAGTCTTGAGCCCGCCAAACTCTCGTGTTTAAGGATCCATGGTCAATAATGCTCTTCGCAGTAGCCGGGTACGCTGTCAAACCATTCAGGGTGAAGGCGTGCCTGTTCTAGTGCCGCGTGACAATCAGCTATTAGGCGCATGCGGTCCTTGGGGTACGTTCCAGCCAGATTGAGAATGTTGGAAACATGGTTGGAGCGCAGAATGGTTTTGTGTGGCTGCAGATGCTCCACAACTGTGCATGCTTCTTCAAGAACCTCTCCATTGCGCAGAGGTTCTATCAGGGCAAAGATTTTTTCGTTGTGGCGCCGAAACAAAGTTAAAAGCGAGAAATACGCTGGCGAAAGCGCGTTAATCCAAGCCGCAGTTGCGTGTGCATGTTCTGTAGAGCGGGTTCTCCCCGCGAGACCAAGGATCGCAGTAACTGAGATTTTCATCCCAGCATTTTGGGCCTTGCGACAAAGTTTGAGCATGGTGTTGGCGCTATACCCTTTGTTTGCCACCTCCAAGGTCAGATCATCTCCGCTTTCCAGCCCGAAGTAGATAATCCTCAGTTTCCGGGTGCGCAATGCTTCTAGTTCGGCTTCACTTTTGAGGCTTAAGCTCCTGGGGGACGCATAAGCACCCACGCGATTTAGATTAGGGAACACCTGAGCCAACGCATCCAGGAGAGGGACCAGGCTTTCCTGTGGATAAACCAGCCCGTCTCCATCCCCGATAAACACACGCCGAATTAAACTACGCTCCACTTCTGGAATTCTGTCCAACTCGAGTAAAATGTCAGCTAGAGGGCGAACGTGAAAACGTTTGCTTTTGTACATCCCGCAGAAGGTGCACTGGTTTTGACTACAGCCCACGGTGGCTTGGATAATCAGAGAATTAGCCTCAGATGGAGGTCTGAAAACTGGAGGTACATAGGTAAAATAGTTAAACATCTTTGGGCCTCAATTTAGCGATTTTATACTTTCAGGTTAAAATTAAGAGCGCGTTCTCGGGGGAGTTTGTGGCGTGTATTTCCACAACGCCAGCGCAACGCCGCCGATAAATCCGCCGATATGTGCGCCGTGGGCAATCCCGCCTGCGCCAGATGATGCAAACAGAAACGGGAGAATGTTATCAACTAGAATATAGAAGCCTAAGACCAAGCGCGCTGGAAGATAGATAGAGTCCATCAAGATGGGGAACAAGAACACAAACGTTTTAACCCTATTATACGGAAACCAGACAAAGTAGGCACCAAGAACTCCTGAGATGGCTCCGGACGCACCCACAAGGGGGATGTTTGCGTCGGATGCAAACAGGGTAAAAAACAGGGTGGCTAAAACGCCGCAACTTAAGTAGGCAATGAGAAAGCGAATACTGCCGAGGCGGTATTCAACATTGTCACCGAATATCCACAGAAATAGCATATTGCCGCCCAAATGTAGAAGGTTGCCATGGAGAAACATAGAGGTAAACAGGGTTAACACTGAAGGGTCGGCAGGGCGGAAACCATACTGATACACGAACGCCTGATAGGCGCTCAGGTGATCCCATACTTGGCGTAGTTGTGTCGAGTTGTTAATCCCGATGCTCTTTAGGTATTCCACCAGCCATGGATCAGACAAATCTGGTGCAGTCATGCTCAGAGGTAGCGTGAAAAGAATGAATACGGCAACATTCAGGATGATAAGTCCGCGCGTAGCTGGGCTGTAGCCTGGAGGATTGGGGGTATCGGCAAATGGAAAAAACATCTATGCTGTATTCCTTTCCGGGCGTGTGCCCGTGGGGGCCAGATCGATAATTAAAAGTATATGCATAAGAATATAAAGGATTGGGCGTGAATCTTCTATATGCTTTTGACCTGCTAGGTACCGCGGCGTTCGCCGCATCAGGAGCTTGGGCTGGGATCCGGCGCCACATGGATCTGCTTGGGGTGTTGGTTCTTGGGCTGGTTACCGCCATTGGTGGTGGTACGCTGCGCGATATTCTCCTCGGTGATACTCCGCCATTTTGCCTTCAGAACGACACTTATCTCTACCTTTCAATCGGAGTAGCATTGGTAGTTTTTGTGGCGCACCGCTACCTGGACCATATCGCTCACCCCTTGTTGTATCTGGATGCTGTTGGACTTGGTACCTTTGTAGTTATTGGAACCCAAAAGGCGATCTCCTTTGGTACCAGTTATCTCGTTGCAGTAACTATGGGGGTGATGACCGCTACTGCCGGCGGGGTGATTCGCGATATGCTCTCAAGTCAGGTACCGCTTATTTTGCGCAAGGAGATCTACGCTTCAGCATGTATCGCAGGAGGTGCGTTGATGTGTGCGGGATATGCGCTGGAACTTAACCCCGCAGCATCTGCCCTGGCCGCTGCAACCCTGGTTATTGTGCTGCGTCTCCTGGCGATTCGGCACAACTGGGCTCTTCCTCGTGCTAACAAAACTGCGGAGAACGAGCAAGATAATTTAAGTGATTGACCTGCACTGCAGGGGGTGAAAACGGGAGAGAAGTAGATGCATAGTGTGACATTGCAGGGAGAGTGCGATCCTATCCGAGTAGGGAAAATCCTGTGTCTGGCACGTAATTACGCGGCGCATGCGCAGGAGTTGGGCAATGAGGTCCCTGCAGATCCAGTGCTGTTCAGCAAGCCTGCCAGCAGTATCATAAAAGAGGGGGCAGATGTCATTATCCCCCCATTTTCGCGCGATTGTCACCATGAAGCGGAACTTGCGGTGCTGATCGGCGCTGTAGGAAAAAATGTTCTACCAAGGGAAGCTATGTCTCTGATCCTCGGGTATGGCGTTGCTATTGATATGACGCTACGCGATACCCAGACCCAACTCAAGGATAAAGGGTATCCATGGGATCTGGCAAAAGGGTTTGACACCTCCTGCCCCCTGTCTGAATTTGTCCCCGCTGCGACGGTGGTAGATCCACATCAACTTCAGATATGTTTGGAGGTGAATGGCGTATTGCGCCAAGATGGCAACACCAACTGCATGATCCAGCGTATTCCTGAAATCCTCGCGTTTATCAGCTGTGCTTTTACCTTAGAGCCTGGTGATATTGTTCTTACCGGTACTCCAGCTGGAGTGGGACCGGTAGTTCCCGGCGATCGAATGCGTGCATGGATAAGCGAGGTGGGCTCCATCGAGGTAGGGATAAAGTGAAGCCTCGTGTCGCCATTGTCGGGCCAGGGCGGGTAGGGCAAAGTGTTGGGAGGGCGCTGTGCGCTGCTGGGTATCCAGTTGCCGCAGTTATTGGACGCGAGCTTAAATCTACGCAGATCGGGGCAAACTTTATCGGGGCGGAGTTGATGGCAACTACGCATATTGAGCGCTGTTGCGCTGCGGAGATTGTCTTTCTCACTGTGCCTGATGACGCGCTTAGCCCTGTAATTGGCACTCTGGCACAGGTTGATCTGCGTCCCGGCACTCTGCTGGTGCACTGCAGCGGACTCCACACCACCCAGGTGTTTGCCCCCATTCAGCCAGCGATGCGCAAACTTTACACCCTCTCCCTCCATCCGCTGCAGACCTTCGCCTCGCCTGCTGCCGGCTCTGCCGCTTTGCCGGGGAGCTATTGTTCGTTGCAGGGTGACCATATTGCTATTGAGCGTGGACGCAACATCGTTGCCGCTCTAGGTTGTAGCGGATTTGTCATCGATGCTGCGCACAAGGTTCTCTACCATGCCGCGGCTTGTGTGGTGTCCAACTACGTTACCACCCTCATTGATGCAGCTTCCGAACTATGTGCGGATATTCCGAGCGCCGAAAAGATTTTTCCAGCGGCATTTAAGCCGTTACTCGAAGCTGCGGTACGCAACAGCATTGATGTTGGAACGCAGCAAGCTCTTACTGGGCCCATTGTGCGCGGAGATAGCGGCACAATCAACGCACATCTGCGGGAGATAGCACATTCAAAGCCCGATCTACTTCCTCTGTACCGTATCCTTGCCCAGCAGACCCTAGAAGTTGCTCTCAAGGCGGGACGCCTCACCCAAGATAACGCCAGTCAAATGTATAATGTCTTAGATCCAAAATAAAACTAATATCAGACGAGAAGTCGCGGGTTTCGCCTTGGAAGATGTAGTTCCGCCGAGGTGATGTGAACTGGAGCAAAAAGATTTCGCTTTTCTCTAAATATTGAGCTTGAAGGTGCCGAAGAGACTTAACAGCAGATAGGGCGCAAGGAAGCGCCGGATTAAGATCTAAAGGAGTGGATCATGGCTGATATAACATTTAGTGGTTTGGCCACTGGGATGGACACAGATTCCATCGTCAAACAGCTGATGGAGCTCGAACGTCGTCCCATTGAGCGTCTCGAAAAACAGAAAAGTGCAGAAGCGTCGCGCCTTCAAGCATTTAAGCAGTTCGATGAGCGCCTCAATGATTTGCGTAAAGCTGTCGGTTCCATGAATATTACCAGTGAGGTGCGCGAAAGTAAAATTGAGCTCAGTTCTACAGCACCTTTCACCGCAACCAGTACTGGAGCAGGAAGCGGCAGCTACGATGTCGCGGTTAAACAGCTTGCGCAGGTACAAAAGAGCGTTGCCGACGGTGTGTCTTCTGCTTCTGCAGGAGTTTTGGGCACCGGAACTATAACCATCGGTTCCACCATCATCGAGGTCGATGGAAGTAATAATTCTCTTTTAGGCTTACAGGAAGCAATAAACGCCGTTGCTGGTGAGACAGGAGTTAAGGCTTCTATTCTGAATGACGGCAGTGGCAGTGCTACTGCATACCATTTGGTCCTTACGGGACAGGATGCGAACACCACCTTTTCTCCTACTGTGGATCTGGCCGGAGGCGAATCTCTAGCGTTCCAAGAGATGCGTTCGGCACAACAAGCAGTGGTAGAGATTGATGGAATAGAGGTTTTCAGTGATAGCAATACGTTGAGCGGAGTTATCCCTGGAATTGACCTGCACTTGAATGCGGTCAGCACAGTGGTTTCTGCTGATGGGGTTGAGCCTGCTGAGTATCAAACCTCCCTTATGGGGGTGAAGCAAGATACCACGGCACTGAAAGGCAAGGTGCAGGATTTCGTAGATAGCTATAACGCGATTATGAACTGGATATCTGCGGGCTATGATGAGTTCGGTGCCAGCCGCCCCTCAACTGCTGAGGTTGAAGCTGGTGAGGAAGATATTCTGAGCGATCTGGTTCGAGGTGATAGCACCATAAACGGAGTTAAACGCCAACTCCAAAACCTGCTCTCTACCCAAGTAAACACCAGCGGAAAGTTCTCTGTGCTATCTCAGTTGGGGATCTCCACGCAGCGGGATGGCTCCCTCGCTATTGATGAAGCGAAGCTGAATGAGGCAGTTACGACTAAATTTGACGATGTTGTAAGTTTGCTTGTGGGAGAAGGCTCAGAGCCCGGGATAATGAAGTCCTTTAATACTGCGCTTGTGGATATGACCGGAGTCAGCTCTGGTATATATGCCGACAAGAAAGGTAGTTATGAAGGTATCCTCAAGAGTATCGATAGTCAAATTGACCGTATGGAGATGCTCGCAACCAAGCGGGAGCAGACCATGCGCGCCCAATTTAGCGCACTTGAACTGCTCGTATCTGAGATGAATGCACAAAGTAGCTTTATGACCCAACAGATGGATATGTTGTCCAACATGATGACGGGGAAAAAATAAATGAATGCCTATACTCAGCAGTATCAGCAGAACCAGATCTTGTCAGCCACCCCCGAGCAAATTTTAATTATGCTCTACGATGGGGCTATCCGCTTTACACGCCAGGCTATTGCCGGGGTGGAAGAGGAGGATAGACTTAAAAAACTCGAAGGTACTAGGCGTGCCATGGCAATTGTAAGTGAGTTTGCCAACACCCTAGACCATAAGGTGGGTGGAGAGATTGCAGAAAACCTTGACGCCCTGTACGCTTTTATGACGCGTGAGCTCACCCAGGCTAACCTTAATAATGATATTGTGCGCTACCGTGTGGTGGAAGACCTTCTGGTAGGTCTACGTACTACCTGGATTGAAGCTATCGAGATCAAACGCAGTGAGTCAGCTCCTGCGGTGCAGAACCAAGGTGGCAACGCATATGCGTCTCAGGCAACACCGGATAAATATCGTCCTCTTTCGGCATCTGGCTAAACCTGGTGCTGGCAGATGAAGGTCTCGGGCCTCCTTCATGCTGATATGCATGGAGGGGGTCTATTGTTAGGGCTAGCTAGTGTATTGTTTTATATGGCTAATGCATATAGTGTTGGGTGGCTTGAAAGAAACTGGGATGGTATTAGTGCGAGGGGAAGAATGATGGCTGATAATATAACTTATACAGCTAAGCGTGCCGCACTCGAACGTATGTTGCAAAGTTCGAACGAGAATTATCGTGCGATGCTGTTGCTGTTAGAGAAAATATCAGCAGCTGTTTCTGAAAATGATGGAAGCGTAAATGTGCTGGTTGTGAAGTTGCAGGATCAACAGCAGCATCTAGAGGAACAAGATATGCTTCTAAATCACGAGCTTGAGGTGTTTTCTCAAGCACATCCAGGAGAGTTGACAACGCTTGAATTACTTGAACAACGGATCGAACTCATGGGTAAGGTGAAACAGATGAATGAGTTGCTTTTGCCGAAGATAAGTGGCATTATGTCGCTCATTTCCCACGAAATTGGTGAGTTAAGGGGGGGCAGAAACGCCATAAGCGGATATCGTGTTCTGGGGAAAGGCTCCACCTCCAAGCTTCACTATACCGCATAGCCCACCAGCCCTTAGTTAGTCACTGCACAAGGTATATTCTATATGGCTGATTTTGCATTATTTAGACATCTTGAAAAGCCAAACATGTTACGAGTGTATCTTGTCCAGGGTGATGGCTCCAAGGAGCGCTTCGAAGCTGTTGCGCGAATTATTGCAGAGCCATATCTGGAGCTTAAATTTCGCCCAGATGAATTGCCCCCTGGCGTTGTACGGCCAGGGAGTAAACTCCTGCTTTCGCTAGACACACGTGTGGGCACTGTATCCATGTATGCGCACGTGGATGATGTTACCAGCGCACGGGTGTTGCGTGTCCTCGCGATGGACAACTTTTTGTTTGCACAGCAGCGCGAATATTTTCGTGTTAATGTGCGGGTAAGGGTACTATGTCAGCCCTTGCGTCCTGGAAGCGCTAACAAACCGGAGCCTGTTGAGGTTGAAAGTATTAACATCAGTGGCAGCGGAGTATTGCTAAGCTGCGCGCAGCCATTAGATATGGATCAGCTGTGCGACTTAACCTTCTATCTTCCAGCACATATGCCGCAAAAGTGCACAGCTCGGGTGGTACGATTGCATAAGAAATTACGCGGTGGCTATGAAGTAGCACTGCATTATTTCTCCATTGAACCAGAAATGCGCGATGTTCTAATCTCTTTCTGCCTTGCAGAGCAACGGCGTGCTTTGCGCACCAAGGTGCAGATCGCCGATTTCAATTAAATCCTCTCTTGTCTCCCAACTCCTAATCAGTTGTCTTTAATCTGTTTGCATTGGCCTGCGGTTATTAGCTTTGCCACTCCACTGCCTCCAAATACTATCCCTTTAGGCTCTTTTATAGATGTTGGTTTTTTTCTTTAGGTTTAAGTAATGGTCGATGCTGGAGGTATTTGCTATGCTTGCCTCGCAGTATAACTGCCAGATAAGGTTCGTTTAGTGTCTCAACTCTTTTCTGATATGCGGTGTCCTGATTTAACCAGGTGGTGTCATGGCAAATATATTTATAGGTAGACAACCAATCTTTGACCGCAAGATGAGGGTTATCGCCTATGAACTGTTGTATCGCCACGCCGACGTTGATCGAGCTATCATTAGCGACTTTGATGCCGCAAGCTCTGAGGTTGTAGTCAATTCCCTGATAGATATTGGCCTTGACCGGCTGGTGGGGCATGCAAAAGCCTATTGTAACTTCACCCGTGGATTTCTCATTAGAGGGGCAGGGATCAGCCTTGCTCCTGAGCAGTTGGTGGTGGAAGTGTTGGAAAATGTACGTCCAGAACCGGAGATTTTAGCCGCGCTGAAGCAGTTGGCCGCAGCCGGGCACCAGATCGCCCTAGATGATTTTGTCCTCTCGAGTGAAACTCAGGAGCTGGTTGAGTATGCGGATATTGTTAAGATTGATGTTTTGGCACAGAGTCGGGCCCAAGTTGCCAGTCAAGTATTTCGCCTGCGGAAGCTTAAAGAGCTGAAGTTGTTGGCGGAAAAAGTGGAGACTCACGACGATTTTCAGTACTGTCAAAAACTGGGTTTTGATTACTTTCAGGGGTTTTTCTTTAGTAAGCCGCAGGTGATGTACGGGCGTAAAATAGCTCCGAGTCGGCTCGCCATGTTGCGCCTCATGACTGAACTGCAACGTCCTGAAATAGATATAGATGTGTTGCAGCAGATTATTGAAACAGATGTAAATCTGTGTGTTAAATTGCTGCGTCAAATTAATTCATGTTTTTATAGCTTGCTGTCCGAGGTGAAGTCGGTGCGGCAGGCTATCGTGTATCTGGGTGTTAACCATATCCGCAACTGGGCTTGTGTCGTAGCGCTGGGTTCCATTGACGATAAACCACAGGAAGTTGTGACCATGTCTTTGGTGCGCGCCAAGATGTGCGAGTTGCTTGGGGGCGCCCAAGATGATGAACTGAGCTCGGAGTTTTTTACAGTGGGATTGTTCTCTATGTTGGATACTATTTTTGATTCCCCTATGGAAAAAGTGCTAGAGAATATGCCCCTTGACAGTGAGGTTAAGGCTGCATTGTTGCATCGAGAGGGAAACTTCGGTCGTGTGTTGGCCAATGTTGAGGCACATGAAAAAGGGGAATGGGACAGTGTAGAGCGGGGCGGCTATGGACAAAAACAGATAATGGATGCCTATATTGAGGCGCTTGAGTGGGCACGTACAGTGCTGGATAATATGGGAACTTAGTTCGAAGATGTATATGCAGTGCTTTATGGCTCCGGCCAAGATAAATCTATGTTTGCATGTGCTGGGGCGCCGTAGTAGCGGCTATCATGACCTATGCATGCTTATGCAAAAAGTGAATCTCTATGATGAGGTATGGATAGGCTTGCGTGATGATCCCGGAGTGCGGGTCGAGTGCGCTGGTGTCAGCCTGCAGGGGGGAGAAGAGAACATTGCCTTGCGTGCCGCAGAGGTGCTCCTGTCGTATGTTCATGATCCTTTTTCTCCCGGGGTAGACATACGTATTGTAAAGCATATCCCCGTCGCAGCTGGACTTGGCGGAGGCTCGTCAGATGCCGCGACTGTACTCATGGCGCTGAACCACCTTCTTGCTCTTAACGTGGAGCAGTCTGATTTGGCGCAGCTGGCGTTGAAGTTAGGCGCTGATGTTCCATTTTTCCTCGGATCATCACCCGCGTGGGCAGAAGGAGTGGGGGAGAAGTTGGCCCCCTTGTCTCACAGCTTGCCAAAATGCTACTATGTTTTGGCAAATTCAGGGGCTACGGTCTCTACTGCACAGGTATATCGCAACGTACAGCAATATTCCCGTTGTCCAGGCAGGGATAAGCCCATCAACACTATTGAAGAGCTGGTTTCTGTTTTGCACAATGATCTAGAGTCCCCAGCGCTCTTGCTGGCACCAGAGATAGAACCGATCAAGAGCTCTTTACTTAAGAGTGGCGCCAAAGGGGCCCTGATGTCTGGAAGTGGAGCAACGGTATTCGGACTGTTTGAGGGCGATGCAGAGGCACATGCTGCCGCGCAGCATCTTGAGCAAAGTTTTGGCTGGTGGGCGAAAGTTGTCACAGAAGTTGCCTGACACCTCCCATTTTGTGCGTCGTTAAGGGTAATACGGGAAATATACATTTTTTTTGTTTACACTCCGCCATTGTTTGTTGTATAACGCCTTCCATCGGCGTCGGTGGCAGGGTGTGAAAAGTCGATATTAAAGTCAACATATATATTGATGGGGCGTCGCCAAGCGGTAAGGCACCGGATTTTGATTCCGGCATTCCCAGGTTCGAATCCTGGCGCCCCAGCCATAAAACCTCTTGCGATGGCTTAATGTCGTGTGTCGACTCGCCTGGAGAGGTTTTTTTTATTTCCTGCCTCCCTTCCAAACTTTTCAGAAGTTATCGATTTGGCCCCATTCCAATTCCAGGATCAAGTGTGAAAAATTTTAAAGTTTTTGCAGGCAATTCAAACAGCATACTCGCGAGTAGAATCTGTGAAGATCTAAACGTCCCCTTGGCCCAAGCCAGGGTGCATAGTTTCTCCGATGGAGAAACTATGGTTGAAATAGGCGAAAATGTTCGCGGGCGTGATGCATATGTTGTTCAGTCCACCAGCGCCCCGAGTAATGAAATGCTCATGGAATTGCTGATTATGGTGGATGCGCTATCCCGAGCATCTGCTGCAAGCATAACCGCAGTTATTCCCTATTTTGGCTATGCGCGCCAAGATCGCAAAGTCGCTCCACGGACCCCAATAACAAGTAAGTTGGTGGCGAATCTACTTACAACTGCTGGAGTGGATCGCGTTGTATGTATGGACCTGCACGCTGGTCAGATTCAGGGTTTCTTCGATATCCCTGTCGATCACATCTATGCCGCCCCAGTTCTCCTTGAAGATATCCGCATTAACTATACCGATCCATTAGTAGTAGTTTCCCCAGATGCTGGAGGCACCGAGCGCGCACGTGCGTTTGCAAAGCGTCTTGAGTCTGGTTTGGCTATTATAGATAAGCGCCGTAGCAGTGCTAATGTATCTGAGGTTATGCACATCGTTGGCGATGTGTCCGGTCGCAACTGTGTCATTGTGGATGACATGATCGATACCGCGGGTACTTTGTGTAATGGGGCACAGGCGCTTAAAGATGCTGGAGCAAAGCGGGTGTTCGCATATGCTACACATGCGGTACTATCTGGGCCTGCACTGGAACGGATTGAAGAGAGCTGTCTTGAAGAAGTTGTGGTTACTGACAGTATTTGTTGTAATGCCAAGCTTAAGAAGTGCACGAAGTTGCGGCAGTTGTCGGTGTCCTCATTGTTAGCAGAGGCAATTCGGCGGATACAGTCGGATGAGTCGGTAAGCTCTCTGTTTGTGTAGTTATTGAATTTGAGATAGTCTAAAAGTTTCTGGAGACAACAGTTGCTGTTTTGCGACAGGTTGTTTTTTTCTTGATCCAGAATACAAACGCTTTAGACTTTAGCGTATTAATGAAAATGGAGGTATAGAAGTTATGCAACAACAAGAATTAAATGTGTCTAAGCGTGAGCGAGTAGGCAAAGGTGGGGCGCGGTCGGCACGCCGTGAGGGCTTAATCCCCGGAGTAGTATACGGACCTGATATTGAATCCTGTCCTGTTGTGGTTAGTCCCAAAGACTTGGATGTTGCTTTGGATACGGATGCAGGGATCAATACCGTAATTACGCTACGTAGCGGCGGGCAGCCTTTTGACGGCATGCAGGTGGTTGTTGAAGATCTGCAAGTCCACCCGATTAAGCGCATCCGTGAACATATTGATTTTAAAGTGATCGATGTGAAGAAAAAGAGTAACTTTATGGTGCCAGTATTTACTGTAGGTGAGGCTGCTGGTGAAAAAGAAGGCGGAAACGTGCAGCTCATCCGAAATGAGCTCGAAGTTTACTGTCTACCAGCACTGGTGCCAAGTTCCATCGAAATCGATGTTACTAGTCTTGAAATCGGTGATAGTATTCACGTTGAAGATATTACCCCTCCAGCTGATGTTGAACTGGTTCACGATGTCAACTTCACTGTTGTAACCGTGGTTGGGTTCAAAGAGTCCGATCTCGATATGGACGAAGAGAGTGAAGAAGTTGAAGCGAGCGTAGGCGCAGAAGTAGAAGATGAAACTACGGAATAGGTTTGAAGATAATCGTAGGGCTGGGTAATCCAGGCACAAAATACGCTGATACGCGTCACAACGTCGGGTTTATGGTTGTCAATACATTGGCGCAAACTGCACAGATGCCTCTAAAGAAGAAGGGACATCAGGCGCAATATGCAATTGGGCGCCTTGCTGGCGAGGAGATCATGTTGGTGCAACCACTGACCTATATGAATCTGAGTGGGGCAAGTGTTGCATCTGCCTGCAAAACCAGTGGAACTGCTATTTCTGATGTTGTAGTGATCCACGATGATGTCGATTTGCCCTTCGGGGTGGTACGCGTCAAGGTTGGGGGTGGACATGGCGGCCACAACGGTCTGCGCCATATTATCCAGCTTATGGGTAACGATTTTATCCGCGTGCGCGTTGGAGTTGATCGTCCTCCAGCTGGTGGTGATACTGCTGCATTTGTATTGCGTGCGTTCTCGGCATATGAAAAAAAGAATTTAACTAAGGTCCTTGTCCACGCAGTTAATGCTGTTGAGGCAGTATTGAGAGCGGGAGCACAGCAAGCTATGTGCGAATTTAACGGACAAGATGTGTTGAACGATTAGTGATCTGAAACAGGGGAGAGGGTTCAAATGGCTTATTTTGCCGTGATTATCGGGATAGCTGGGTTTGCCATGGCTATCACACTGTACAATAAGGTTAAAGCAGAGCCGGTAGGTAGCGAGAAACTGGCAGAAATATCAGAAGCTATCCATGCAGGGGCAATGGCCTTTTTGAATCGTGAGTATCGTGCGCTGGCGATTTTCGTAGCGGTAGTTTTTGTTCTCATCGTCATTGGCATGGGGATTCAAACGGCGCTGGCCTTTTTGGGTGGCGCAATCTGCTCTATGTCTTGTGGCTTTATCGGCATGAAAGCCGCTACGCGCGCCAACGTAAGAACAACAGAAGCGGCACGCCAGCATGGTCAGGCCCGCGCTCTTGAAGTGTCTTACAACGGTGGTGCAGTAATGGGCCTTTCCGTTGCTTCCCTGGGTCTGGTAGGTGTTGGTATTGCCTACATCTTTTTTGGTGGCGATCCTGCAACATCAACCTACATCAATGGCTTTGCCATGGGGGCTTCTTCTATCGCGCTGTTTGCCCGTGTAGGTGGAGGTATTTACACTAAAGCCGCTGACGTTGGTGCTGACTTGGTAGGTAAGGTTGAGGCAGGTATCCCCGAGGACGATCCACGTAACCCAGGCGTTATCGCAGATAACGTTGGTGACTGTGTTGGTGACACCGCAGGGATGGGTGCAGACATTTTTGAATCCTATGTAGGTTCAATTATCGCTACAGTCGCAATAGCTGCCGCAGCGAGCCCTGAGCTTCTGGCGAAGATTGGTTCCGATAGCGAAGCAACTCGTTCCGCTGCAATGTTGCTCCCTCTGGTTCTGGTAACCTTTGGTTTGATATTTTCCTTCGCCGGGATTTACGCCATGAAGCGCTTCCAGGACAAAGATCCTGCCACGGCATTGCGCCTTACAACTTTTGTTGCTGCAGGTCTATTTATTGCAGCATCGCTGTTAATTATTCCTATTATGGGGCTTAGTTTCGGGATCTTCATGGCGCTCGCGTCTGGTTCACTTGCGGGCATTGCCATTGGTCTTGTTACTGAGTACTACACCGCCGACGCTCCTGTGCGCCGGATTGCAGAGGCGAGTAAGACAGGTCCTGCTACCAACATTATCAGTGGTTTGGCTGTTGGTTTGGAAAGTACCGTAGCTCCGATTCTTATTATTTGTGCAGGAATTCTTGTTGCGAACTTTTTTGCAGGCTTGTATGGCATTGGAATTGCGGCGGTAGGGATGTTAGCCACCGTTGGTGTAACCATGACCGTTGACGCATATGGTCCCATTGCGGACAATGCTGGCGGCATCTCAGAAATGGGCGGTCTCGGTCCTGAAGTGCGTAAGATTACGGACGGCCTTGATGCAATCGGTAATACAACTGCAGCAGTAGGCAAGGGGTTTGCAATTGGTTCCGCAGCCCTCACTGCGCTAGCACTGTTCTCAGCGTATGCCACTACCGTAGGTCTTAAGTCTATCGACTTGGTTCAGCCTAAGGTTGTTGTTGGTCTTTTTATTGGTGGTGCTATCCCTTTCTTTATCGGTTCACTCACCATGAACAGCGTTGGGCGCGCGGCAGCTCTAATGGTTGATGAGATCCGGCGTCAGTTTCGCGAAATTCCTGGTCTTCTCGAAGGGAAGGAAGGGGTTAAGCCTGAGCCTGAAAAATGCGTAGATATCTCTGCGAAGGCGGCTCTTAAAGAGATGATTCTTCCTGGTGTAGTAGCTGTGTCTGCCCCGGTAGTTATTGGCTTTCTTCTTGGCAAAGAAGCCTTGGGCGGCATGCTTGCTGGTGCCACTCTTGCAGGTGTTCTGCTGGCACTAATGATGTCCAATGGCGGTGGTGCATGGGATAATGCCAAAAAGTATATCGAAGGCGGAGAACTGGCCGGCGAAGAGAAGGGTGGCGAGGCGCATAAAGCTGCAGTCGTAGGCGATACAGTAGGTGATCCATTTAAGGATACCTCTGGCCCAGCTATGAACATTCTTATAAAACTTATGAGTGTTGTGTCTTTGGTCCTCGCACCTCTATTGGTATGATAAGTTAAACATACGTATTCCGATAGCCGAGACAGCCGTCTCGGCTATCGTTGTTTGGAGACAATTAAAAATGGGATTTAAATGCGGTATCGTCGGGCTTCCGAATGTGGGTAAGTCCACCATATTCAATGCCATTACTTCAGCTGGAGCGGAATCAGCGAATTACCCCTTCTGCACCATTGAGCCCAATGTAGGTGTGGTCGCAGTACCTGATCCACGCTTAGATGCCCTGTCTGCAATAGTAAAGCCCCAGCAAGCACTTCCTACTACCATGGAATTTGTGGATATTGCTGGGTTGGTAAAGGGCGCGAGCAAGGGGGAGGGGCTGGGAAACCAGTTTCTAGGGCATATTCGGCAGGTTGATGCAGTTGCAAACATTGTGCGCTGTTTTGATGACGATAATGTGGTGCATGTTGATGGAAGTGTAGATCCGCTGCGCGATATTGATGTTATCCAAACCGAACTTAATTTGGCTGACCTTGAAGCTGTAGAGCGCCGTATCATACGGATACGCAAACTGGCTGCCAGCGGAGACAAGGGGGCAAAGGCTGAACTTGAAGTGCTGGAAAAACTTAATGCCAGGTTAAATGATGGTCAGCCAGCGCGGATGGTTGATCTCGGCAAAGATGGTGCATCGCTGGTGGCGTCTCTAAACTTAATCACCATGAAGCCGGTAATGTACGTTGCAAACGTTAGTGAAGATGACCTTGCTGGTGAGCATGAATATGTTGAACTTGTGCGCCAATATGCGAGTTCCCACGGTGCTGAGCTCGTAGTTATCTGCGGCAAAATAGAAGCTGAAATTGCTGAGTTGGATGGAGACGAAAAACAAGAGTTTCTGTCTGAGCTAGGTTTAAAGGAGTCGGGTTTAGCCCGCATGATTCGCGCTGGTTATGAACTCCTAAACCTTATTACCTATTTTACTGCTGGTGTTAAAGAGGTACGCGCATGGACAGTACCGCTAAACAGCAGAGCTCCTCAGGCTGCTGGCGTTATCCATACTGACTTTGAGCGTGGATTCATCCGTGCCGAAGTTACTGCATATGATGATTTCATTGCTTGCAATGGAGAGGCAGGGGCGCGGGATAAAGGTCTGTTGCGTATTGAGGGGAAAGATTACATTGTGAAAGATGGCGATGTAATGCATTTTCGCTTCAATGTCTGATGCAAGTGATTGTAAACGTCGGAATTGTGCTTGCGTGTTGAAAAACATGGACACGGTAGGCTCAGTATGTTACTTAGAGCGATTGCAAGTCGGGCAAGGTAAGTAGGTTGCGCTGCCCGCTCCTTGCTCCGGGGGAAACCGGGGCTATAATCCAGAAGGAGGATATAAGATATGCGTACGTATGAAACTATTTTCATCATCCGACCACAGATTGTCGGAGATGAGTACACTGCTCTGCTAGGGAAGTTCAAGCAGATTCTTGCAGATCAGCAAGCTGAAATTCTCAGATGCCAAGAGTGGGGAACTAAGCGTCTACCCAACTTGGTTAAGAAGCAGGATCAGGGGATTTTTGTCCTGATTAATTTTGTCGCTGCGAATACAGTAGTCAAAGAATTTGAGCGGCGACTACGTCTTGATGATGCCATTCTTCAGTTCCAGACCGTTCTGCTCGAACATGGTCTGGATCTCAGCGCTTCAACTGAAAGCACTGATGCAGATGAAGACGATTCGGACGACGAAGACAGCGATGAGGACGAAGAGCAGGAATAGATTTAGCTTAAGCCCCTAAATAGGAGGGATTTATACCATGGCTTTTGATAAAAAAAGTGTAGCACGTCGTCGTTTTGGGCGGCGCAAAGGATGTCGTTTTTGTGCGGATAGCGATCTGAAAATTGATTATAAAGATGTCCGTACCTTGAAATATTTTGTATCAGAGCGCGGCAAGATTGTTCCACGACGCATTTCAGGTAACTGCGCCATTCACCAGCGTAAAATCACCGAAGCGATCAAGCGGGCCCGCAATATTGCTCTGATGTCTTTTACATCAAAACGCACCATTGAATAGAGAGTTCGTCTCTCAACTTGATGTCAAATCACGCTATGCAGATGCACCTAAAGCATAAACAGTCCCCGTGGGGGATTACTTTAGTCAGTGCAGCATTAAGTGCAGTGATGTTGCTTGCTGCTGCTAATGCTGGACCTCTTGGCGCTTTTTTGCATGTCTTTCTTGCGGTTCCAGTAGCGCTAGCCGGTTTTACTGCAGGGATTATGGCGGCACTAATTGTGGTGCTTGCCTCAGGCATGGTTCAGCTTGCCGCCGCAGGTTATGTTGCACTGATGCTCTATGTGTTGCAGTTTGGGATTCCTGGGCTGGTTCTAGTACATGCCTTACGCAGCGACGTAGGGTGGCCTCGTGCGGTGATGCGTGCCCTAGTAGTAGGTTCAGGGCTGTTGATTGCTCTGGCTGTATACGCAGCATACAGTGCTGACAGCAGTATCTCGGTGCTGGTATCTGATTATATTGATGCTGAAATGGAGCAAGTTTATACTGTTTATGCAGATGCCGGAGTTGCAGATGCACAATTAACTGAGTTAGTCGCGGTAGTTGAAAATACTGCTGATTTACTTAAGCGTACCTACGCTGGGGTTACTGTAGCTGCCCTCGGACTGGTATATTTAGTTACTATAATGGTGCTATATGTTTTTGGACGAGGAAAATACACCCTTCCGGGGGTTGACTTTCATTATTTTAAAATAAGGGAACCTGTAATTTGGGTCTTAATTACAGCTGGTTTTTCCCTGCTTATCCCAGTATTGGCGATACAGAACATAGCTCTAAATGTGTTAACGGTGCTACTCCCTTTGTATTTCATACAGGGTGTTGCAATTGTAGCGTATTATTTAAGAAAAAAAGCGTTTTCGCTTTTAGCACGGGTTTTTGCATATACCGTTATGCTGGTGATTAACCCGCTGCCTTTGATGGTTACGGCACTGGGGGTTTTCGACCTCTGGTTTGATTTCCGCAAACCCCGTGTAAAAACGACTTAGTTCCTTTGTGGAGGAGATAATGGAAATTATATTGACTGAAAGTGTTGACAAGTTGGGTGAAATTGGAACCCATGTCAAGGTAAAGCCCGGATATGCGCGTAACTACCTGCTGCCCCGGCGCCTTGCTGTTGTGGCGAATAGCAGCAATATAAAAGAGTTCGAGCATCATAAGCGTCAGTTAGAGTATAAAGCACTTGCGATTGCGAAAGACTCTGAATCCCTGAAGAAGAAGATTGAGGCACAAAAGTGTGAATTTGTCCTGCGTGCCAGTGAGGAAGGTAAGCTTTTCGGGTCCGTGACTTCAGCTGATATTGCCGACAAGTATGCAGAGTCTGACATCGTTATTGACCGTAAGAAGATTCAGTTGGGTGAGCCCATTAAGGTTTTGGGCGAGCAAAACGTCGAGATCAAGCTTCCCGGAAATGTAGTTGCCACAGCTGTGGTAAATGTAGTAGCAGCTGAGTAATACTTACGTTATATCGTATCACTGCCCCCGGTTAGCTCTATTAGCGCCGGGGGTTTTGCGTTTAAGTGAATTTTGTTATGCCTGAAATTGGATCGCACCGCCTACCGCCGCAAAATCTTGAAGCAGAGATGTCAGTTCTGGGTGGGGTTTTATTGGAAAATGAAGCCCTGAACCGAGCACTGGAAATTCTTGTGCCTGATGATTTTTATCGCGACAGCCACCGGCAGATATTCAAGGCACTTATCGCCTTAAGCGATAGAAGTGAACCGGCAGATCTAGTCACTCTAACCGCAGAGCTGAAAAAAAATAGTCAACTAGAAAATATTGGTGGCAGTTCTTATCTGGCTACTCTGGTTGACTATGTACCTACTGCCGCAAATATGGCGTATTACGCTAAAATGGTGAAGGAGAAATCGGTTGCACGGCATATGATTAATGTTGCCACCGAGATCGTAAAACGCGGGTATGATGGGCAGGAGATTGAGAAAACCCTGGATTGGGCGGAAAAATCGATATTTGATATCGCGGGAATGCGCAGTCGCCCTTCCTATTACTCTACGCGTGAGATCATGCAAGATACCTTCAAAGCCATTGAGGAGTTGTATGAGCGCAAGGAGCTAGTCACAGGGGTCCCTACTGGATATGTCGATCTCGACACCATGACTGCCGGTTTTCAGAAAGGGGACCTTTTGATTGTTGCCGGTCGCCCTTCCATGGGAAAAACTGCATTTGGTCTCAACATAATTGAACATGCAACCATGCACGCCAAAGAGAAGGTTTCGGCGTTGATTTTTTCGCTAGAGATGAGCAAAGAACAGTTGGTGCAGAGGATGTTGTGTTCGGTGTCTCGTGTTGACGCATCTCGTTTGCGTACAGGTCATCTAGGAGACTCTGACTGGCCCAAGTTAACCAATGGTGCTGGTCTTCTGTCTGAGGCGCAGATATTTATTGATGATACACCTGCTATTTCTGTGCTTGAGCTACGCGCCAAAGCGCGTCGCCTTAAGGCCGAATACGACTTAGGCCTTATTGTTGTGGACTATCTGCAGTTGATGCAGGGGACGAACTCCGAGAGCAGACAACAGGAGATCTCTGAGATTTCCCGCTCCCTTAAGGCGCTAGCGAAAGAACTCAGCGTTCCTATTATTGCCTTGTCTCAGTTAAACAGATCCCTTGAAAGTCGTACAGATAAACGTCCAATGATGGCAGATTTGCGCGAGTCAGGTGCCATCGAGCAGGACGCAGACGTAATTATGTTTGTGTACCGCGAGGCAGTTTACTGCGAAGCGTGCAGGAAAAGAGATGGGACCTGCGATAAAAACCACGCCAATGATGCCGAAATCGTGGTGGGTAAGCAACGCAATGGACCTATTGGTACGGTTCATCTGACATTTAAGGGTGAATTTACTCGCTTCGAGAATCAATCCAAGCGTATGGAGATGTAAGAGAGCGGCCTTAGTGTCCGAGGCGAGGGATTGATTAACGTTGGGTGTTGCACGTCCGTGGTGCGGTGATCCCCAAGGTGGTCATTTTCTTCCGTAGGGTGTTGCGATTTATACCTAGGACTTTGGCGGCTTGGAGTTGGTTGCCCCCAGTTTTCTCTAGGATTATGCGCAACAAGGGGCGTTCCATTTGGTACAGAACCATATTGTAAAGATCGTTGATCTCGATGATATCTTCCTGCATCAGTGCTGCCCGGAGTTTGGCTTCAATGAGTGATTCAAGGGACTGGTTTTCAGGTGTGGTTTTTGGTTTTTCATTCATACTGCATGCTCCGCAGGCTGAAAAGTGACGCTCTTCTGGTTCTTCAGCTCAAAAAATTGTTTTATCAGGTCGTGTAAAGGTTCAATGGTGTAAGTGTTGTTGACCTGGCGTCTGAACTCAGCTGCACCGCTCAGTCCGCGCGCATACCAGCACAGGTGCTTACGCATTTCTAGCACCGCGCGTGCGTCATCCATGTGTAGGCGTTGAAGTTCCAAATGTTTTAGTGCTACAGATCCGCGCTCTATACGTGAAGGAGTATGCGCCGATTCTCCGCGCAGCAGGGCGAGAATGTTCTGGATCAGCCATGGATTCCCATAGCCACCCCTGCCTATCATTACACCATCACATCCTGTTTGTTGCAGCATTTTTATCGCATCTGCAGGGGTGTAGATATCACCACTACCTACAACGGGGATTTTTAATGTCTGTTTGAGGGTGGCTATATCATCCCAAAGCGCAGTGCCGCCGAATCCTTGCGTGCGTGTACGCGGGTGCAACGTGATAGCTTCTACACCTTCCTGTTCTGCAATATGGCCTAGTTCAATAAAGTTTCGTTGTTCTTGATCCCATCCCGACCGAATTTTTACGCTAAGGGGAAGTTTGCTAGCTTTGCGTACTGCGGCTATAATTGCACCGGCTTGCTTGGGGTCGCGCATCAAAGAGCTTCCTGCGCCAGAGCGGGTGACCTTTTTAACTGGACACCCCATGTTGATATCGAGCATATCCGCCATTGAACTGCAAAGCTGTGCCGCTCGTGCCATCACTTCTGGGTCATCGCCAAACAGTTGCAGAGCGAAAGGGCGCTCACTCTCATGGTGCTTCGCTAGCTCAAGAGTGTGTCTGCCGTCACGGATTACTCCATTGGCGCTGATCATTTCGGAAAAAACCAGCCCAGCGCCCGCACGCTTGTGGATTTGTCGGTAACTAGAGTTGGCTATCCCTGCCATCGGGGCCAATACTACATTATTTTCTAGTATGAGGGAGCCTATTTGCAGGCGGTTTGGAGTCGAGCTGGTGTGCATATTAAAGTTCCATTTTATCATGAATTAACAGTATGTTGAAGTGTGAAAGATGTATCCGCACAAGTTTGACTTCTTCGGCGTCGAAGCTAGAAACATGGGGGGGCAGCAGCAGCTGAAAATTGGATACTGTATACAAAAATTACCTTGACGCTTTCTGAATCTCTTTGATATAAGCATACAACACGTTTAGTTTGCTCAATCTTAACTATACCGAAAACATTAGTGACATTTTATGTTTATGCGAGTGTATTAGTTGTATTTTGCTGTGCGCGTGTGTTTTTACAAAACTGCAAGTTGGATAGATAGCAGTCTCCTAGAGCTTATGTTTACTGCCGCGCGATAGTGCCATATCGATACGGTGTTGGCAACAAGAGACATTACTAAGTAGCATTGATGTCTATCCTGTTTAAGCGTCTGAATGTGTGACATGTTGGTCACAACTCTTGAACAGTTTGAGGTAGTCAGGCAAGAAGACAGAAGGGTATTTACTCACAATATGTGGATTGCACTTGTTTAACGCAGGTTTTTTTGTTTTATTGTGAAACTGTAGGTTGAGGCTTGGATCGGCGCGATGTCGGGGGACATTAAACGATTGAGCCTATGTTGTCGGAGGGTGGTTAGAGCCGCCTGTTTTAATTCCATTATAAGGAGAGTAGTATGTCAAAAACGCTAAAAGAAGTTCTGAAGAAAAAAATCGATGAGCATCGTCCGCGTACCGCCAAACTCGTCAAAGAGCACGGCGATGTAAAACTGGGGGATGTAACCATTGCCCAGGCTATCGGTGGTGCACGTGGCGTAAAATGTTTAGTAACAGACATCTCCTACCTTGATCCCATGGAAGGTATCCGCTTCCGTGGCATGACTATCCCCGAGACATTTGAGGCTCTGCCTAAGGTTCCAGGCAGCGACTATCCCTATGTTGAAGGTTTCTGGTATCTGCTCATGACAGGTGATGTTCCAACCATGGAGCAGACCCTTGAAGTTGTTGAGGACTGGAAACAGCGCTCTCAGGTTCCTCAGTACGTAATAGACGTGTTGCGCGCACTGCCGCGTGATTCGCATCCGATGGCAATGTTCTCAGCGGCTATTGTAGCCATGCAGCGCGATTCAATATTTGCCAGCAACTACACCGCTGGTAAATTCAACAAAATGACCTGCTGGGAGGATATGTTCGAGGACAGCACCAACCTGATGGCTAAGCTTGGTCCCATCGCTGCATATATCTACCGCATGAAGTACAAAGGCGATACCCATATCGCTGCCGATCCTGAGTTGGATATGGGGGGTAACTTTGCCCATATGCTCGGCCAGAGCGAAGACTACAAAGATGTTGCACGTATGTACTTCATCCTCCACTCTGACCATGAGTCTGGTAACGTATCCGCACATACCACTCACTTGGTAGCTTCAGCACTGTCTGACATCTACTATGCTTACTCAGCCGGTATTAACGGGCTTGCAGGGCCGTTGCACGGTCTGGCCAACCAAGAAGTTCTTGGCTGGACTCAGAACTTCATGGAGAAGCTTGGTGGCAAGTTGCCTACTAAAGAAGAGCTTAAAAAGGCTCTGTGGGACACCCTGAACAGTGGACAGGTTATCCCAGGTTATGGTCACGCAGTTCTGCGTAAGACCGACCCGCGCTATACTTCACAACGCGAGTTCTGCCTCAACACTCCGGGGCTGAAAGACTACCCTCTGTTCAAGCTTGTAAGCATGATCTACGAAGTAACTCCGCCGATTCTGGAAGAGCAGGGTAAAGCTAAGAACCCTTGGCCGAACGTTGACGCCCAGTCTGGTGTTATCCAGTGGTACTATGGCGTAACTGAGTACGACTTCTACACTGTCCTGTTTGGTGTGGGCCGTGCGCTTGGTTGCCTTGCCAACGTAACTTGGGACCGCGCTCTTGGTTATGCTATCGAGCGTCCGAAGTCTGTTACTACCGCAATGCTCGAAGAAGCAGCAGGTATCAAGAAGTAATTTAAGCACGCTGTATTGCTTAACGTTTCATCAGGCACCCTCTTTCTTGAGGGTGCCTTTTTTTGTGGCAGATCGACTTTGAGTATCTGCCCAAAGTTAGGGTCACATCCTTTTTGTTAGAAAATCCCTTCCTTAATTCCAAACAGAGCCATTCATGAGCTCCCATCGGTAGAAAAGCAAATTAATTGACGTGCAGTGCAGATACTGTTTATATTGATGTTACCATTTGTAAACACTTCAGACGTGTGTGTGGAGGAATTGTGCTGCAACTAGATGAGGGTAAGAATATTTACCGCCCTATTGTTGAAAATATGTCAGAAGGGGTGGTCTTCATTGATGCTGACGATACTATTGTTATCTGCAATAAGGCTGCGGAGCGAATCCGTACAGTGCGGGCTGACAAAATTATCGGCAAAAAAATATACACTATCCACCCCAAAAAGATGCACGAACGGATTACACAATTGTTGCGCAGTCTAAGGTCGGGTGAAACTGATTGGGCTACTCGAAACATAGTAGTCAAGAGGCGCCATATTGCTAATTCTTATTCAGCGATACGTGCTCCTGATGGAGCGTATCTTGGCACCTTGCTATTAAGTCATGATGTTACCGAAGAGCAACGTTTGCGCAGAGAAAACGAAAACCTGCGCAAAGGGGCTAGTCCGGGGGTGCGTTGCTGTGTGGTAGCGCGCAGTAGTGCTGCACAGAAAATAAGTGAGATGACACGGGCCTTAGCCGCAGTGGATTCTACGGTGTTGGTGACCGGAGAAAGCGGCGTAGGAAAAGAGTGCGTGGTAGATATGTTGCATCGTGAAAGCAGCCGCAGCACTGCTCCGTTAATAAAGGTAAATTGTGCGGCATTGCCTGAAAACCTTATCGAATCAGAGCTGTTTGGCTACACTAAAGGGGCTTTTACTGGAGCAACTGAAAATAGAAAGGGAAAGTTTGAGCTTGCCGACGGGGGAATTCTATTTCTCGATGAGATTGCGGAAATGCCTTTAATGGCGCAGTCTAAGTTGCTGAGAGTGTTGCAAGAACGCGTGGTTCATCCCTTGGGGGGACGAAGTGGAGTTCTAGTGGATGTGCGTATTGTAGCCGCAACAAACCATGTCTTGGCAGACGAGGTAGCCGCCAAACGTTTTCGTGAAGATCTCTACTATCGCCTCAATGTTGTTAACATAGAGGTTCCCCCTTTGCGCGAGCGCGTAGATGATATTGAACCGCTTGCGAATACGTTTCTCCAGCGTTTTTCAGAAAAAATGCAGCGTCCGCTACGCTTTCTTTCCGATGAAGCCCTCCAGCTTTTGCTTCAGTACCATTGGCCGGGCAATGTGCGGCAGTTGGAGCACGCGATGGAACGTGCTGTTGCCCTTAGCAGTGGCGAATTGATTCTGGTGGATGATCTGCCTGAAGAGATAAGAAATATCAAACGCAAAACATCTCCGCATTCCTGTGGTAAAAATCACCCTGAAGAGAGTTTAAAGGAGGCTGTCGAGCAATTTGAGGCTGAGTTTATTGCAGCAGCGTTAAGGCGCCACCAAAACCGTAAGGGTCAGACCGCGCAGACATTGGGGATATCGCGTAAGAGTTTGTGGCAGAAAATCCAAAAACACGACTTGGTGGTAGATGCTTGATCGTGTTACCTAAAGTAAACGTCTGTTGTTTTTAGTGGGGGCAACAGGTAACGCTTATCAAGAGCTACTACGTATATTTGATATATCAAAAGGGTATTCCTATAAAGAATACCCTTTTGTTTTAGGTGGTTAGGTATAAAGATGTGTTGATGGCACATGTTATGCACAAGACTGTGTGCAGAAGCGCAGTAGCCATCTGCGCATAAGGACGTTCTGGGCTTGATATGTACAGGGTCGGCGCTAGGATGTCTTTATACTTAATAGCTTGGTATGCCCACTAAGGTGGTTGTGCCGCAATGTGAAGGGAGAGTAGGGATGAGTTTATATTCGAGAGGGTTGTCTGTTCTATTGTTACTGTTGTTCTGGAGTAGCTGTGTTGTAGCTGCCCCCCTGGATGATTTTGTTGCTGCCATGAAAAACGGCATCCCCGATGTAGATGTGATCACCGGATTTGAATATAAACATCGCGACGATAACACAAGTCCAGGGCAGCAGTTCAGTGTCAGAACGCGGGTGGGATATCGAACTGATACCCTGTTCAATACAGCAGCCTATGTTCAGCTGCATAATGTCAGCAACGTCATGGAGCAGTATAGCTTTACCCGCAATGGCAAAACATATGGCAACCTGGGACGAGATGTGATTGCTGACCCAGATGGGAGTCGCTTCCAACAGGCCTATCTTGATTTCACGTGGGTTCCGGATACCCTGATTCGCATTGGACGGCAGGATATTATTCTTGATGACGCTCGCTTGATGGGTGATATTGATTGGCGCTTGAATGGACAGTCCTTTGATGCAGTGTCTATAACCAACACATCACTTCAGGACATAACGCTTTATGCCGCCTATGTGCAGAAGGTGAATACTATTTTCCTTGATTCGCTGGATTTAGACGGGTTTTATTTGTTCAATGCAGCTTATTCCGGGATCAAGAACCATACTATCTCTTTGCATACCTACCTGCTGGATACCGAGAGTACTGCGGACAGCGCACGTGACAGCGCAACCTACGGTTTTCGAATCGCGGGCAACACAGCCCCCTTCAATTACTATTTAGATTACAGCCATCAAAGTGATTTCGCCGACGGAAAAGACCACTCCGCCAATATGCTTAATCTCTATGTGGCAGGCAAGATAAACGATATGTTTACCCTTGGTGCAGGGTATTCCTATATTTCTGGGCAGGACGGATCCGATCGTCCTTTCGACACCCTTTTCAGCACGGCACACAAATTCAACGGTTTTGCCGATCAGTTTCTGGGAACCAACGGCGGCAATTTGCGCGATGGTCTGCATGACTACTATGTGCAGGCTACCACTCAGGCGTTTGGGGCAAAACTTGTTCTCGCCTATCACTACTTCGATACGACCGAAGACGACTTTTTTGATGGCACCTATGGCGACGAATTTAACGCGCTGCTGATCAAACCTTTGGCAGATAACCTCAACTTCATCGTTAAGTATGCCAATTTCATGCAGGACGATTCCAGCTCCAACGGCTATGTCAACCCCACACGTGACACTGAAATTCTTTCTGTGCGCCTGCGGTTTAAATATTGATCCCCCCAACTGGAATGGTTCAAGCTGAACTGACTCCTAGCAGCCCACTCAACGTAGAGGTTCAGCTGTGTGTATCAGTTATCGGTTAGAGAGGAGAACAACAGTGAAGAAAATTTGTGCAGCAATACTGGCTGTCGGTTCTATGTTTCTGCTGTTTGCGTGTAGCAGCGCCATAACGGGAAGTAAAAATGACTGTGTTTCGTCTGTCCCTGCGGTCAATAGCGCCGGACCAGTTAAAGCGCAACATCCACCTGTGTCGGAGCAGGACAAGCTGCTCCCATGTTTTGAGTGTCATAGGGATGTCACCCCTGAAATCTATACCCAGTGGTATGACTCAAGGCACGGTATTGGCCAAGTAAAGTGTTATCAATGTCATGGCACCTATGAAGAGATGTACAAGGTTCCGCCTGTGAGTCAGTGCGCCATATGTCACGCTGGTGAAACAATGAGCAATCCTTCCGCGCAACCGTGCTGGGACTGTCATTTGAAGCATACATTTAAAGGTCATTAGAAGGAGGGCGAAATGAGTTTAACCAGACGGGATTTTATTAAGCGCTCGGCAGCGATGACTGCGGCTTCCTATGTCGGAATCAATCTGCCTTTTGCACAACGTAACGCGGCGCAAGCTGCGGATGCAGACCACTGGGTAAGGGGAACCTGCAGGCTGTGCGGTGTTGGTTGTCGCCTTGAGCTGGGGGTGCGAAATGGTCGCCCTGTAGCGCTGCGTGGAGTGCCAAAGGCACGTACCAACTATGGCTACCTGTGTATGAAGGGGATGTTGTTCTATAAAATCATGCAACATCCGGAGCGTTTGAAGGTACCACTGTATCGTGCGCGTAAAGACCAGCCCTTCAAAGAGATCAGCTGGGATGAAGCTTTAGATATCGCGGCAAAAGAATTTGCCAATGCGGTGCGCAAATACGGTAATGATTCCACCGCTTACTACGGCTCCGGGCAGTGTCTGACCGAGGAAACCTACCTGTTCCAAAAAGTTATGCGCGGCGGGCTGAAGACCAACAATGTCGATGGCAACCCGCGCCTATGTATGGCCAGTGCCGTGGGGGGGTATCTCACCTCGTTGGGCGCTGATGAGCCCATTGGCGGGTATGCCAATATTGAGCGCAGCTATTGCATGTTTATAATTGGTAGCAATATGGCTGAAGCGCATCCAGTATTTTTCCGACGCGTAATGCGCCATAAACTGGATAACCCGGACACGGTGAAAATCATCAATGCCGATCCGCGCATCTCGGAAACCTCGCGTATTGCGGATATGCATATGCAGTTTCGCCCCGGTACTGACTTGGCGCTGATGAACGCAATGGCCTATGTCATAATCGATGAAAATCTGTACGACCAAAAATTTATCGATGATTACGCCGTGTTTCGTGTCGGCAAGGATGCCAAGCAGGTTGATTTGGCGTCTTACAAGGCTGATCTCGATAAGTATTCTCCAGAAAAGGCGGCCAAGCTTTGTGGTGGGAATATCACCGCAGAAGATATCCGTACCGCCGCACGCTGGTTTGCCACCTCTCAAGGCACCTTGAGTATGTGGTGCATGGGGATTAACCAGCGTAAGCAGGGGGTGTGGGCCAACAATCTGATCCATAATCTCCACATCCTCACCGGCCAGTTGTGCAAGCCTGGGGCAGATAGTCTCTCGCTTACCGGCCAGCCCAATGCCTGTGGGGGCGTGCGTGAAGGGGGAGGCTTGTGCCATATCCTCCCGGGGCACCGCGTGGTGGCAAACGAAGAACAGCGCAATCAGTGTGAAGATGCGTGGGGAATTCCGCACGGACGCATCCCGCCGAAGCCCGGCTATCACACCATGGCCATGTTCGAGGCGGTGAATGCGAAGAAGGTGCGTGCGATCTGGATTAACTGCACCAGCCCGGCACAAAGTCTTCCTAATGTGACTCCGTACCGTAACGGGATGCAGTCCGATGATGTGTTTCTTGTGTGTTCGGATATCTTCCCAACCAAGACTACAGAGTGCGCTAACCTGATTCTCCCCACGGCGTTTCACTTCGAAAAAACCGGCGTGTATGGTTGTACTGAACGGCGCTCACAGATCACCCCCAAAGCGGTTGATGCACCTGGTGAAGCGATGCCTGAGGTCTGGATAGTCCGTGAGTGGGCCTTGCGTCTTGCCAAAGAACTTAATGACCCAGTGATTAAACAATGTGTGGCTCCGTTTATGGATAAAGAGCCGGACTACGAGCTGCCCAAGGCCATTTGGGACGAATATACGCAGAAGTTGACCAAGGGGCGCGACAACGATCTGCGCGGGGCGACCTATGAAGTCTTAGAATCTATGGATGATGGGGTACAGTGGCCTGCTCCCACCAAAGAATTTGCCTTGACTGGGGGCACGGTTATGAAATTTGTGCGCGGTAGCGACCCCATGGCAGAAACGGAAGCCAAAGACGACAAGCCATACCAGTTCTATGGCCCGGCCCATGCCGATAGAAAATTGTGGATATGGAGTCGCCCCTATGTGGGTGCGGGGGAAGAGCCGGATGCCGACTATCCCCTCTATCTGTCAACCGGGCGGATTGTCGACCACTGGCATACCACTACTATGACCGGGCGCATCCCGGAGTTGCTGCGCGCAAACCCGTACTCATATGTTGAGATAAACCCTAAAGATGCAGCGCGCATGGGGGTGCGTCCCAACGACATGATTGAGATTGAAACACGTCGAGGTAAGGTAGAGATGCCGGCCAAGGTTATGGAAGGTCCTATGGAAGGGATGCTGTTTGCCTACTGGCATGATATGCACGAAGACCGGATGATTAACAAGGTGGTTAATGATGCGTATGATCCTGGCTCCAAAGAGCCTGAGTTCAAGATTTGCGCCTGTCGCGCCCGGAGAATTTCTGGTCCGAAAGCCTTGAAGCCATACATCACGCAACTCAATGAGTAATTGAATCTGTGTAACCAAAGCTAAAGGCGGAGACAACGGTCTGTCTCCGCCTTAACAACAGGAGACGATACATGCCTATAGGTGGATTTATCATAAACACATTGCCACAGGATTGTGCTGCTACCGTTACTGTCCTTGAGCAGATGGCAGGGGTGGAGATCCATGCGACCGATCCGAGCGGTAATATCATTGCGGTGATCGAGTCTCACACCTCTGACAGCATGGAAGAGAGTGTTAAGGAGATAGAGGGGCTAGAGCAAGTACTCAGTGTCGGCGCCGCATACTTGCATGTCGAAGATGAAGTGGAAAAAATAGAACGGGGCGAACTGGTGCCACCACATCCATTTAAAAAAAATAAGAACAAAAGGGCTGAGTGGGCATGAGTTTCTCACCCGGGCGAAGGACATTTCTGCGTAGTACCTTGCTCGGAATGTTGCTGGCTCCCGCAACTGCGGCTGCCCGGCGGCGTTATGCCTATCCGGTAGCGACCAATGTTCTGCGTCCGCCCGGCGCCGTGACAGAAGAGCACTTCGCCGCGACCTGTATCCGTTGTGGGCGCTGCGTAGAAATATGCCCGTATTTGTGTATTAAGCCGCTGGATATTCGCAGTGGTGTCAATGCTGGCAGCCCCATTATAGAGATAGAAAATATCCCCTGTTACCTATGCATGAAGTGCGTAGAGGTGTGCCCCACAGGGGCGCTGCGGCGCATACCCCAGGCGCAGACCCGAATGGGAGTAGCTGTGGTAGATCGCTATACCTGTGTCTCCTGGAAAGACAAGATTCTGTGCCGCACCTGTTATAGTGTGTGCCCGTTTATGGATAAAGCGATTCGGCTCCAAGAGTTTAAACCGGTTATAGATGAGCGCCACTGCACCGGCTGTGGCATATGTACCCACGCCTGCCCAGTACCACGCCAGCAGGGGGGGAAGGCGGTTAATGTGGAACCGATCTATGCACGGGAATTTACCCTGCCTGAAGAGGCGCAGCAAATTGGGGGCGCAGTATGAAGGTTTTGCGTCAACGCAGCTGGAGCTTCTGGCGTCTTACGGTACAAAGCGCTTCGTTTGCACTCTTGATTTCGATTCCACTGCTGAACTTTTATCTGAATTTTAACTTTATTCAGGGCTGGTATCAGTCTCTTAGCTTCGGAGATCTGTGGTTTGTCTCACCCCTCGAAGGACTTGAGCGTATATTGATCACGCGCTCTATCTATGGGCCGTTACTGGTGGGGATGCTGATTCCAGTAGTTCTGGCGCTGTTGTGTGGGCGAGTTTTCTGCGGCTGGATCTGCCCCATCCACTATCTGTCAGATTTAACGGAGCGGGTAACAGGGGCAATAACGCGCTCCAAACACACAAAAGATCGCTGGCTTCTGCCGCGGCAGATTCTCTGGGTTGCCCTGATTGGGGAATTGTTTTTGAGCCTCGTAGTCGGAGCACCGATTTTTGTGTTTATGTCGCCGCCGGGGTTGGTAGGGCGTGAGCTGATGCGCCTGGTGTTTTTTCATGCCTTGGCCCTCGAAGTATTTATCATTGTTGGGGTGGTGGGGATGACTCTGATCACCCGCCGCTTTTACTGCCGCTATTTGTGTCCACTCGGGGGGTTGCTCGCACTTATTGGGCACAGACGTAAGTTGCGTGTGGTTGTCAATCCAAACAGCTGTATTCACTGTAACAAATGTGATAATAGCTGTCCCCTCGGCCTAAAACCGCAGCAAGGTGAGGGTGAGTACAGTCAATGCTGGAATTGCGGTACCTGTGTCGATGTCTGTCCGCAAGAGAGTCTAAGCTACAGGTGGCGTGGATGGAGCAGTGGAGAGCAGTATGGACAGAAATAATTCCCCTGCTGATCCCCCTGCTTCGGCAGAGGAAAATACCTGCGCATGCACCGTTGGCGGACGTATTTGGATTGCCAGTGGTGAGCGGGCTTTTCTTGGCCGGGGTAGAGTGCAATTGCTGGAGCTGGTGGAACAAACGGGCTCGGTGCGCCAGGCCGCGCGCGGGATGGGGATGTCGTATCGTAACGCACTGCGTCTTATTCACACCATCAATGCGCGCGCAGCCACTCCGCTGGTAACCTTAAACCAAGGGGGGCGTGGCGGTGGTGGCGCAGCGCTAACCACATACGGACACCATGCCATCGCGCAGTATCACCACATTGAGGCACAGTTCAACCTGTTTTTAGCAGAGCATACCGCAGGGTTGTTACTGTAAATCTGCGGCGTTAACAATAACAGCGCAGGTTTTGCCCCGTCACTTAGTGCGGAGTATATCCAGCGTTGTACCCTCGAGGGTACAACGCTGCGAAAGTGTGCTGACGCGGGTACCTTGGGCTAACGAGAGTTTTTGCGCCTAAGGATTTAAATCTCTAACTTTTGTCTTCCGGGCATTGCTGGTAATGCAGAGGGGTAGTCCGGAAATAGGAAAGCTTATCCGATGAGAAAAGTGGCTCTCGAACATGCAGTGGGGGAAGTGCTCGGTCACGATATTACCGAAGTGAACCTGCAACAGGGGCGCAAGGGAGTGGCCTTCAAGCGGGGACATGTTATCACCCGGCAAGACTTGAAAACTCTGCGGCAGCTGGGCAAAGGGCACATATATGTGTGGGAAGGGACAGAAGAGGAAGTGCATGAAGACGATGCCGCACGGATGCTCGCCCCGCTGCTCGCTGGAGCGCATGTGCGCTACGATGCACAGCCGCACGAGGGTAAGATAAGTTTTTATGCCACCGTTGCTGGAATCTTTAAGGTTGATACCGAACGCCTGCAGCGGATAAATGCCCTTGCTATCCCTTCGGTCCCTACTATCCACAACAATTTCCCGGTCGATGGTGGCAAGCAGGTAGCCGCGTTCAGAATTATTCCACTAAGTTGTGCGCCTGCGGTGTTGGATAAAGTCAAGGCAGAGCTGGAGACACCATTGTTCGAGGTAAAACCGTACCAGCTGCGGCGCGCTGCGATTTTGG